>Ga0209578_10001078_pt1 | contig 26667 bp, 33 predicted proteins | sample tdAd472_FD_187127 | JGI IMG/M metagenome (GOLD analysis project Ga0209578, IMG submission 187127) | Marine sediment microbial communities from the Atlantic coast under amendment with organic carbon and nitrate - tdAd47.2 (SPAdes)... | ecosystem: Environmental > Aquatic > Marine > Coastal >...
ATTATCTTTATCCCGCAATTCTCTTACTGAAATCAAGGGATTAGATGCTCTGACCAATCTCCAAAAATTATATTTATACAACAATTCTCTTACTGAAATCAAGGGATTAGCCACCCTGACCAAACTCCAAGAATTAGATTTATCCAACAATTCTCTTACTGAAATCAAGGGATTAGCAACCCTGATCAATCTCCAAGAATTAGATTTATCCAACAATTCTCTTACTGAAATCAAGGGATTAGATGCTCTGACAAATCTCCAAGAATTAGATTTATCCAACAATTCTCTTACTGAAATACCCATTGAATTACTTTGTTTACGACGATTAACTATTTTTTATTACAGTGACAATCCTATTGAATTTATACCTCCTATAGTTCAGCGGTTTATTGACCGTATTAATCGCCGAAATTTTAATACAAATACAATATATAATGACCGGCAAAATGTACACGATTCAACCATTCAAAAATCTATTCAAACTTCGATTTTTAAACTTTTAAAACGACCTTTAGGCAACACGACGATTGACTTTGTGTTTAATCAGGTAATGGATGACTCGGTTTTGACACAAAAAACAAAGTGTTTGATTGGTGAATATTGTACCGAATCCGCGGTTCATACAATCTTACAAATTACATTTACAGACCTATTTGTTGCAGTATGGAATACGATTCAAAACAGCAAACATTCACAAGAGGTTAAACGTATTCTCAATACGGAACTTCAGGATGCAGAATGTCAATGTTTTACCGGGCGGTTATCGCGCTTGATTAATTGTCTGAATGGGTTTGACCCTGACATCCAAATACAAATTGCTGATAAATCCCAGATTTCAAATATTGTAATCCTGGTAAAAGAACGGCTAGAATCCGAAGGGAATTACAGTATTGAAAATCATCGATCTCAAACACAAAAAGAATTAGAAGAACGAGGGTACGACCAGGAAACGATTCAAGAATTTATTGAATATATCGAATAATACCGGTAAAACTTGATTTACCCCACATAACATTGAAAACTGATTTTTTTTTATGAATTTTTTAAAATCAAAAATGTTTGAAAAGTTAATTGAATGGATGGGACCCGAAGATGGTTTTTGGTACATGATTGATCATGGAAAAATGATAATTAGTGTCGAGTCATATAATATAACGATTACTCCTGAAGATAACACTTATTTAATTGTAGTGAGTACTTTATTTACAAAGTATATCGGTAATTGGAAATTTTACGCCGATGATGTTACTAGTTCTCAGGTATGTAAAACTGAGGATGAAGTTATTGCAAGTATAAAACCCTTTTGGTCTATTTAATGATAATTAGAAATAGGTACACTCACCCAGCGCGAAAATTGAAATAAAAACCCACCGTCTTTACCCTGAAAAGATGCCTGGTTTATTGACACGTCAACGCAAATTTATTCTGGCTGATTCCTCCACCGGCCGCCAATTTTTATGCACGCTCCCTGAAAGCCATATCCTGGTTAAAATTTTTGATCAAATCGAGACTGATATGAACTGGTCGCCCAGTATGTATTTCTGGTTGGATTATTATGTTGAAGAAAAAGGCGCCAGTTATTTGGCAAGCTGTATTTATGCCTGTTCGCGAGACGCTACATTGATTGGCGATAACGAAACAGTTGAGGCGGATTCCAGGTTACAAGCAACATCTGTCGAAATCTTCGATGATGTTTTTAGAGAAAATTGCAATACCTACGCGCAGGCATTTTATAATTACAGCGGTCTCGATTTCGAGTCACCGCAAGAAATAGCCGCTAGACTTATAACTTGATTTGCCCGAAGGACACACAAAAATTGAAATTATTAATTAAACAATAATATCATAACCACGATATGGATACTATTTTAGATAAAAAAGTTTATGTATACGAACTCATTATTGATGAACCTGAAAATTATGATATATTATACAGTTATGATCCAAACCATAAATCTCGCCATAACCAGTCAAATTTCATAAATAATCACCCTTTTTTAGACGGTATTCCATATATAAACCTTGATTTAATTGATCAAAGCCATGGACCTAAACATGGTACGTGTATAGGTGTTAATACTAAATTTTTAGATGATTGTAATTTAAAATATATGGTTACAGAGTGTCGGAAATATTCTTTATCGGAAATAATTATTGGTTTAATTAAACATGATATTCAATCACCTAAAATACGCCGAGCGTGTGAACTTATAACTCGGATCCCGATTGGATCTGATTTTAAACTTAAAGTTATGGAACACAATCCATTAAAAACAAGTAGTGGAAACTTTACACCTCAGCAGGAAAGACTTGATTACTTGTTAAACCAACTTCCAAAACAACTTTATTTTGATGGTGAAAAAATAACAAAAATATCACCATATAATATTACTGATTGTAAAATTCAAAAAATTAATAATATCGTTATTTATAGTAAATCTAAAGTAGGATTTGTATCAAATACTGATTCAGTTGAAGTTATGAAAATGGGTATATAGATATTGAAATGCGTGAGATAGATTATAGTTATGAAAATGGGGCATTTAGGGACTATTGATTATGATAGTGATTATTATATTTGATTATGAAATATTCTGCATTAAATATAACCAGTAATTACTGGTTATATGAATCATAATTCATTATATAGAATATATTTTTATACTTATTGTCAGTAAAGAACATTTATGAAATGGTCTGCCAATTTGCCAATTTGAAACCTAGCTTTTTTTGGAGTGCAGTATTATATATCTGAATTTTTATCTCCGTTTTTTTGGGCATATTTTTTATACTCTTCACTAGGCTCGTTTTTAGTCTCAATTATAACCGCAAGTGGCATCTCTGATACGGCAAAAAACTTTTTTGTATCACGTTCAGCGCGTCGATATTCACGCGATTTTTCAATCCGTGTTAAATGTTTTTCAGCATACTTACGTAGTAAGTAATAATCGCTAAGTTTCATCTCTATATTAACATACTGTTCAACCATTTATTACTTTTTTTATTTTATAAATTTATTTTTTAGCATCTTTTATATCACAACAAAATAAATGTTGGCCGACATTACATGATATTAATTATGGGTGATATATGTGGGTTGTTAATTTGTTAATGGCGATACCAACAATACCACTAAAAAATCAAACTTTTAATTTTCAAATAAAGTAATTATTTTTCAAACTATAATAGTTTGAGAGTCTACTCTTCATTACATGATTTCGGATAATTCATATGACTGAATTATCGTTGGTATTTCATACATAATTTTTCTCGAAAGGGTGATTATCAAGTATGTATTTCGCATAAAAATATATATGCAATTGCTGTCAATATGCCAACATCATACCTAACTTTTTTTTGTACAAATAAAAATTATTTGCCGATTCCGATATATTTTACCCCTTTGTATACCCGTATATTATGCTCTCGGCCTTCCAAAATTCCTTTTTTTAACAATATTTTATGAAATTCGCGGATTCCTATTTTTCGACTACTTAGATCAAGGGCGTTAAAATATTTATAAAAAATGGTTTTCTGAACTGAAGATTCTGGGTCTAACACACAACACTCGTCTAAAAATCTTCCAACTACATCATTTTCATTCACGTATTCAGTCATATATCTATCTATAATAGGAGCGGTAATTATTTTTTCTTCCGTGTAATAAAGAGCTGAACCGTTTGCAATCCAGGTGAAAATCTCATCCAAATATTTATTTTTTATATCTTCAATATAATTATTATTACTACGATTAACTTCAAATTTAGCATCAAAAGGTATTAATTTTAATCTATTAATCATTGCTATATCAGTAGAATTAAAAGCTGGTCTATTATTTGTACACAAAATAATTTTACAGTAAGGTTTAAACATGAATTCATCTTTATATTTAGGATTACATTGTATCGTATCACAACCACTAAGTGCTTTAACTCTTTCAGCGTTTAATACTGAATCTTCGTTAGATTCGTTTAGTACTCCTAGTCGGGTATGATGGAGTGATACTAATTCAGGAGTCGTAGAATTGCTTGTATCTCTTTTCAATATAACTTTATCACTTAATGTGGTAAAAAAGGGCCCTAATATTGCATGTAAAATATTTATCAACGCACTTTTACCGTTGTCTCCGAAGCCATAAAATATGAATAATGATTTTTCCATTGTTTCTCCGGTAATACAATACCCTAATATACGTTGTAAATAATTATATAACTCCTCATTATTATTCATTAAACTTTTAAAATACGTTTCTGCGTGGAGTATAGGTGATGTTAAATAGTCTATATTTAATTCTACTGTGAAATAATCATCCCGTGTTCTCTCACGAATTTCCAACGTTTTAAGATTTATAACTCTGTTATTTTTAATGGGTAAATATTCATGATTTTTATTAATAATATTTTCAAAATTACCATCAAAAGTCAAGCATATCAAAGCTTCGTGCAGCCCGCGTCGGTTTAACGATTTTTTAATGCGGTATAATGCATTATTAATAATTTTATATTCGTCTGATTCCTTATCATGTTTATTTAGGTGTTGAAGTATAATAGGTTTCAAAATATTATATATTTTTGTTCGTATGAATATAGGTTCTTGTTTAATCCAAAGTTTTTTATCTTCAATCCATTCATAAGCTAAACCGTTTACACTCACGGTTTTAATATTTTCCTTACCATATACCTTATAAAATAATTCCCCCAGTTCAGAGTCACCAGAAAAAGATTCTACGCTTACATCACTGTATATATTATTATATCTATTTAATAATTGGTTAATAGATACTTCAACTTGATCTTCAGGATTTACAACACCGTCATTTTCAAACTGCAACATTAAATCTTCTCTCAACCAGTTAATAATCCATGAATTTGGTCCTATTGTTGACGTACACCTCCCGGCATCATAAGAATCAATCAAAATATCAAGTTCTGTTTCATTATATTTGACTGGGGATTGCTTAGCATAATTATGTATTGTAATTCGTGGGATTTGATATTTTACCATCAACCATACTAATAACCTCCATTCATCATAACCGCAATCCCAACGATGTGGTGATAAATTATCGAGTATTGCTTCTAATATATCAGTATCTGATGAAGGTGTATCATCCGACTCATTTACTGGTTCTTTAACTTTTTTATCTGTTTTAGTAATATATGGAATCAACCATTTGGGTATTTCTAAAATATCTGTATTTTCAGGTGAATTCACCCATTCATATTTATTTCCTTTAAATAAACATTCTTTTCCCTTAGAAACACCACATTTATGATTAATCCCACCGCATCCAGGATAAATACTACCCGGGTACACAGCCTGTTTCCCATCTGATAAAACATCAATATTCGAGCCTGTTATTTTAGATACATATTTTAAACTAGGATCATACTTGAAATAATAATGGTAACTACCGCTCCCAGATTTAGCCACAACAGTATTCAGTTGTCTTGTATGACTTGCAACTATTTCCTTCCATATTTCATGACCATCTGGGTCTTTCGAGTATTTTCTTGGTTTATCACAATCTATAATAATCACATTCGACCATTTACCTGTACGTATACCTATATTTCCATTATGATGTTCAAGCTTTTTAACTAGTTCTTCTGTGGGTATTTTTTGCCAATTATTTACAGTTGGAATCTTACCGTTAAGAGGCATGGGACTGAATTCAAAAGCAAGAGCTTCTTTGACTTGACTGTTCGCGAACTCCATTTATATAACATTGGAAAAATGTGTTTGCAATTTTTTATCGCGATTTGCGCATGCATGCATAAATAATTCAAAGAAAAATAATTTTAAAAACAAATTATATAATAAAATGGATAAAACCTATGTTATAGTTGAGATGACTATGGATGATTATTATAACATGTGTAAATTTTCTGATAAATATTTCGAAATGAATGCACGCGCGCGGGAGCGTAGACGCAATGAACGAGATACAAAGAACCAGCCCTATAATCCAAGAAAACCTATATCTATCATTGTTGATACACGGTCAGAACCGAGTGAAAAATATATTGAAATGGCCGCTCAACAAGAAAATCAATCAAAATCATATAAATAACCAATGAAAAGTTAGGATGTAAGTTGGCTTTTTGGCTAAATTGGCAGAGTTTTTGATAAAAATTTAAACATCAATCCGGTTAAAAATAAATGGTATATATATTGAATCGAGTAGACCTTTCGGATCCTATACATTTATTGCCCCACACGCAAAAAGAATTTTGAAAACTTTTGTTTTTCGATGGTATCGGTGGTATCTCATATCATATATTAATATGGTATAAATGAGGGTATTATAATTAAATAATTATAATAAAGTTGAACCTGAAAGACAGGTCCTTTATTATATAGGAATATTTATGAACAAATAGGCGCGCTCCAAAAAAAGTTAGATATAGTGTTGGCAAATTGGCGAGTTATATCATATTATATTCGAAATTATAAACCAGCACTCGAAGGTTAAATATTCATAAATATTTAACAAAGAGTAGACCTTTTTAATCCTATACATTTATTGCCCCGCAAGCAAAAAGAATTTTGAAAACTTTTGTTTTTTGATGGTATAAATGGTATCGCTGGTATCTTATATCATATATTAATATGGTATAAATAAGGGTATTATAATTAAATAATTATAATAAATTTCAACCCAATAAATAGACATACTCCATATAAAGCTGGTTCCAAATTGGATACCCTCGCCGCAGGCGTGCCCGGTTGCGGCGCAACGCATAAAACTGATTTAAATAAAGCGATAAATATAAATACAAAAAATAATGCAAAACCTTCCTCTCGCTACCGATTACTGGCCTACACAAGGTCAAATGTTGTGGCGTCCGTCATGGTGTCAGTCAGCGCGTAGTCGTAAACTCGACCGTAAATCTCATCGCCGTTATCGTAATGGCCGTGTTTTTACTGGGGTGCGTTTTCAGCCTTTTTACGGGAATCTTTCAGTATATGATGAAATTGAATATGAAGGTGGTCCTATGCTTCGGGTTGTGGGAAAAACCAATGACGCCCAGATAATTCTTGAGCGAAATAATACCCATTACATGGTTCCTTTTGATGGTGTAGTTTGTGTATTTGAACGTGAAAGGTTTGACGTACCAATGTCGTTGATTGAAGAGGGTACGCTTCATATATTGGAAAAGGCTGACGATAAGAGATGGAAAGTGCTGTTCCACGACCAAGAATTTTATACTACGCAGGACCTTTCTGATGAAGGGCTCTATGATTCTCATGGTAAAATCCCTGACAAGATGATGCGGTTGACGGGTGAATATATGTTGCGGCCAGTCTTACGTGGAGGGGTTACTCCTATGCCTGTTAAATATGAATAATTATTCATATTTAAATAACGATTTTCTGGTCTCGCTCAAAGGTAGTTGTCGAATCGAACCCTTCAAATTTAATAAAATTATATCCCAACATTTGCGGTGTTGTTTTTACCCCATAAAATTTATAGGCTATTCCCTTTTGAATGAGATCGTGGGTGATTTCTCGGTCTGCATAATCATAAGCGTTTACAGTAACAGGGTGCGACCGCAATTTGGGTAGGTTGACTTGATGCCATTCATTGTTGTAATAAAAATGAATCCGGAATCCATGAGGTGTCTCGTATGCCACCTGAGAAAACAGGACCGTTAGGAACTGAATTTGGAGATAATTCAACCCCGTCATTACCAGGGGCATTGCATAATTGTATGCGGATTTCAAGTATGCGATACCATTTTTGGCGTTCGTTCGTAATACTCCCCACATGGTAGTAATTTAATATTATAGATTTTCCTATAAGTCACTTGGCCTTTGCGAAGTTCGTCTATATTTATACCTTTACCATCATTATAACAGTCTAAAAACTCCCAGTCAGATGCATCCTGGATTTCGCTGTTACCAGTCACCAGATTACATAGCAAATTAAAATTGGTAGCAATATTGGCGTAAAGAGGATTATGATGCGACATCTTTTTAATATAAGCTTGTACGCAGTTTAGACTGCAAAAATACCCCTCACATGTAAAATAATGCAACCCGTCGCGATACTGATACTTGATGGGGAGGCCCACAGGTTGTGTTTCAAATGGATAATGGTCCCATTTGCACCGTGAATTTGTAAATTCGGGATAAGGTTCCCCTGATTCCAAAAGCATACACATACTAGTAATTTCACGGAAATCTGTCGTGCGTGGGGCGGGTTTAGTAGTACGGAAAGATTCTTCTAGGTCGATCGTAGGTGTCGGTATTTTTTCATACCGACTTAAGATGTCTTCAGCTACAATACCGGGTAATTTTAAAATCATGCGGGTACGACTTTTTTTAGTCATTTGTAGTTGAAGTGTCGTTTAAACACTTAGTAAGCATAGTGATTTAAAAATTGAATTACTAAAAAAAGAAAGAAATTTAAAAATGTCTCAAACTGATTATTCTGCGATTTTCCCTTATTTATGCAGGCCCATACAAACTCAAAATTTTGATGATATAAAACCGTCCACGCGTACATGCATTGCACGCCTCCATTCGAATGTTGCCTTGAAGGCGTTTTACGAGAATGCCCAGCTAGCCAATATTCAGCAACCTAAAATAAAGCGAAAAAAGCTCAAAATACAACAACTTGAAATTGGACCACCGGGCTCCATCATTAGCATGTTATATGATGGTGTGTATAAAGGTGTACAAACACGGCAAAATCCGCAACTTTTTTTAAACCAGCTTACTTTTATTATGAGCCTGGATTCAACCAATGTAAATTTTAAACTTTTTCAGAACGGTGTATTCCAAGCTACAGGCTGTAAAACCAAGCAGCATGAATATGATATTGCGCGATTTTTAGTCGAGGAAGGTCGACGTATTGAACGTGAGAATCCGGATGTTGTGATTTTTGATAAAGAACCCGTCATCAATGATTCAACCACTGTTATGATTAATATTGATTTTAAACTTGGATTTAACATTGACCGTAAAGCTCTAAATAAGCATATCGCCGGGTTGAATGGCTTTGAATCAACATTTGATGAAAATTTGACCAACTCGGGCGTATCGGTCAAAATGCCGCGCAGCGCGGAAGAAAATTCGAAAAAGGATACTTTTATATGCTTTCATACAGGGACGGTTTTATTATCAGGGGATGACTTGGAACGTATGAAAAAATTGTATTATAAATTTTTAGAAACAATAGACACAATTAAATACCACATCGTTACCTCATATGAATCTATTAAATTTGACACACGTCGATATATAAAAGTAAAACTTGTTGAATAATATCAGGTTAATCTACCCGATATTATTTACTTTATGTTCCAGGGACCATTCATAAGTAGGAATGATTTCTTCACCAGGCGCAAAGGCGATTATGATAATCGTGTTATCATTATGGCGGGAATGCTTGTGAGATTCCATTTCCATATGATAAAACCCTTTTATTTGCTCTAACTCAGGCGCTACATACTTAATATAAGTATTAAAACGGCCGTTGATGAAAACTCCATACAATGTGTTACTTTCACTCATTTTATCCGATCTGAATCACAGGGATAAAAATCAATTTTTATTAATATAACAGTTAATCAACCGTTATATACATTGGAATTAGTTCATCGGTAGGGCCAATAGGCTGGGTTATAATGAGTATAATCAGAAATTGTCCAGCCTTGCGCTTGGATATATTCTTTGTCTTTATCAGATAATTCGAACATATATCCAGTTTTGGGGTTTTGCCGTCCAAAAACCATAGGAATAAAGCCTTCCCGGAATACAAATAAAGTGTCTGGGTCTTGCAAATTACCAAATTTATTACGGGTTAATTCCATCGCTGTTTTTATTTATACTGGTTTGAGCCGTTAAATCAGTTTTGAGAAAGATTCTTACTAGTTAGATAATCCTCCATATATTTAAGGCGTGTCAAAGGATGAGGATGAATTACATCATATCGGAGATGACCCCATTCATCAGCCACAAATTTACCCCACCAATTTTTTTCTCGAATTATATCTCCCTTATCCTTTTCCATAGAAAAAAAAGCTTTTGCCCCGGTTATAGTTTTGTTTTTTTCCACCGAATATAAATCTGCCTTCTTTTCATTATACCTTTTAAAAGGAATGATACAAGTAAATAAGAGTCCTGTTACACATAATATTGTGGATAAAGGGACCCGCATATAACAGGTATAAACTGAAAAGGCTAAATAAGCATGGGGAAGTTTATCAAATATTCGTGGGTCTTTACTATGACCTATTTCGTGATGGATTACAAAGTCTTGAATATTGTTCCATTCCTTTTTCGGAATTCGATCTATTAAATTTAATATTTCATTATATTTAGTATTATTTATTTGTATATCGGGTCGAATTTTATGCCATGTTTCATGACTCATGACTGTCAATAAACCCAGTGTTAAATGATCTCGTTCATATGAACCTGAAAAACTAGGATTTGAATTACATATAATTTTCATTCCTACAGCTTGTTCTTTTTCAAGTAAATCCTGCTCAATTAATTTATTCAAAGACATTATATATCCTGATGGTGTCTGAAAGAATCTTAAAATTACAAATCAGTTTTTCGCGTGGCCTAGAGGGTGGCAATAAACGATTGTCAGATAAATTACATGACCATACACCAGTGCTTTTCCTTTTTTGCTTTTTTTCGCTCTGCCCGTATTCTTTTTTTGCCTTTGTTCATATGTTTCATAAAAAAGCCATGTTGCAGATTTCTCATCAAACCGGTATGCAATTCTTATATACTTTTCGTTTTTGACCGTTATATAGCTGGTGACACATTACCATTCAATTTGTACCTCGTAATGTTGCCGTAAATATTCATTCGCAAGCACCCCGAAATCCGGGTTTTCAAACCAGCTATTATTGGTAAAAGGGCTCGGGTGAACACCGGTCAGTACCAGGTGTTTTTCCGTATCGATTAGCTTTGCCTTTTTCTGGGCATATTTACCCCAGAGCATAAATACTACCTTTTCGCGCTCTCGGCTAATACCTTGAATGATGGCATCCGTGATACGTTCCCATAATGCCAGGTGGCACCCCGGTTGAGACTGACAAACAGTCAGCGCGGAATTGATGAGTAATACGCCTTGTTTGGCCCAGGATTCCAACGAATTTGTATCACCAAGCGAGCTTTTAAAATGCTTTTTAATACGAGTTAGAGAAGGCGGACAATACTCCTGAATGCCGCTTGAAAAACACAACCCATCGGCAACCCGCTTCCCGCGGCGTAGGGAGTGATAACAATCCTGGCCAACAATGACCACTTTGACGTCCGCGAGCGGGCATAGATTAAAAGCGCGAAATACCTGGTCTTGCTTGGGTATTAATACTTCGGTTTCTTCGGCCAACATTTCATTAATATCGGCAAGCACTTTATCGTCGATAAATGGATGGTAGGCCGGGTCTTGGATGAGTTCTTTTGTAAGGTGCATTTTAGGTTGAATAAAATCAGCCACATTTTATCAGTTTTTGGGTGTATAAGAAAAACTGATTTTTATATTCTACCTATATCCATAATACATTAAAAATGGCTCAAAAAACTACTTATAAAATTGTTCTTATTGGCGATGGCGGTGTGGGTAAATCTGCCTATGTTAAACGCTTACTCACAGGTGAATTTGAAAAGCGTTATCTCGCTACACTTGGCGTAGAAGTTACTCCCTATGCGGATCCAGCTAATTGCGACCCACAAGATTGCCTTATTGGTGATCCGGATATCACTATTAGCTTTTGGGATTGTGCGGGGCAAGCTAAATTCGCCGGGTTGGATAGTGGATATTATTTGGGTGCGGATATGGCTTTTTGTTTTTATGATGCTACTAGTAAAATAACCTATAAAAATATGGGTAAGTGGATTCGTAAATTCAAAAAAGAGCGTCCAAATGCCCCCGTGCTTTTAGTCCATAATAAAGTGGACGTAAAAGAGCCCAAAGTTAATAATAAAGACTTTGAAAAGGCGGTTGAACAATACAAAACAAAAGGCGTTCAAATTTCGGTTAAAAGTAATTTTAACTTGGAAAAACCCGTCAAATTCGCCTTGGAATATTTACGTGAGCGCGACCAAAAAGGAACACTTAATTTCAAGTTTTAATTTAGTAATAATTAAAGCCTAATTAGGTTTTAATTAGCGTGGTATGCGGTGCGTTTCGCCGTATAGGAAAGTAGGTTCCCCGCATGGTTGGTGGTTAGAGTAATTTCATCGTCAAAGTCTATTTGAAAGGTTGCTTCTCCGGGTAAAATATCATATTCAACATTTTTTACCGGTTCGGTTATAAGTTGGAGATCTCCTTTTATCCGTATGAGATCTACGGTGGCAATTACAATTTCTCCCTTGAGTATACATTCTTCTCCATTTTCAAATAAAATTAATCCCTGTATCGTGGTGGTGTCTGTTTGTTGTAAAAATAGGCGTGCGTTTGTTGCTATCTGGTACCACCCTGAAATATTTTTTATTTTTTGTTGCAGCCATTCCGGTTCATACTGGGTGAGTGGGACTAACGGCCTATTTTGAAAAGTTGGTTTTTTCAAATTATAATTCTTGGCTACTTTCCCTTTGAGTTCAGCGGGTTCACCGTCAACAACAACCATTCCTGGACTAAAATTATGAATTGAACCCGTCGCCAGGTCGATGTACGCACCCAACACGGTTTTGGGACGCCTCGCGCGGCGCCCCGTACACACCAACAGGCACGCAACCATGAAAAGGGTAAATATAATAATACACCAACTATTCATTTGTATTACTAGAAAAAGAAGTCTTTTCAAATCTCTCCTTCAAACAATCTATTTTAACACTCACTCGAAGTTTATCATCTTGCGATAAATCGCGGCTAGAAAGTAGGTCTTGAAATAAATCCAATGAGCGCTCATAATATAAACTCGCGTCTCGGTTATTTTGGCTCATTTCAAAATCAACCGCTTGGCGTGAATAATTTTCCGCCTGCTGGTACTCTGGTAATAATTCGAGTGATTTTGGGCGAGTATATGATCCCAATTTAAGGTCTGATACCAACTGGCTTGATGACTCAACCACCACCCAATCATCCAAGTCAGATGTAGTACTTAATGATGCGTTCGCAAATGGATTGTTTGTACGCGGTGATACCCAGCTTGATTGCGGTGGAGTAGGGTTAGGCTCCTGCACGGGTTGATTAAAAAACGGATGATTATAAAATTCATCAAATGTAATTCGTCGGTCGATATCAACCTGCAACAATCGGTCTAAGAGATTCCAACATTCCGGACTTATTGATACTCGCTCTGGAAAAGGCGGCCGTGGTTCGCTAATACGCGCGACCAACTCGGGCCAGCTTCTAGCACGATAAGTAACTCGGCCGGTCAACATTTCCCATAAAATAATACCCAAACTCCACAAATCGACTGATTCATTGTAGGGCTGATTTTTTATAATTTCAGGAGCCATATACATGGGGGATCCACAGATAGTACTTGACAAGTCTTCGGCGAATTTTGCAAACCCGAAATCGGCTATTTTAAGGATGGCGCTGTCGGAAAGATCCGACAACAATATATTTTGCGGCTTTAAATCCCGGTGCATAATTCCTAGTTCATTGAATATTTTGAGCGCATCGCGAAGTTGTTTGGTGAAGCTTACTGCGGTAGATTCGGGTATACCTCCTGAATAGAGTTGTAGAAATTGAGACAAATCGCCCCGGCAGTATTCAAGCACAATATAAATACTTCGCTCACTTATAATCACATCAATAAGATGGATAATATTGGGGTGACTAATATATTTCAAAATATCAATCTCTATAACCAGTTTTTCCAGTATATCTGATTTTATCTGGCTTTTAGTTATATGTTTAACGGCAATAGGTTGACTGGTGATTTTGTGAACGCCACCATAAACAATAGAATAACTGCCTTTTCCTAGGCGTTTTTTAATAATGTAATCGCTAATTATTTTGCTTTTGGAAGACATCCATTATTTATATAGTAAATAATCTCTAGGTAAGTTTATCCACTGCGTCTGTTTGATTTCGAAATACATACAAATATTTGCACTCGGGAATGGGGAGCGTTTTTAATGAGTCGACAGAACGATATCCTCGGATGAATAATGCCTCTAAAACATCTTTTTCATATGCTTCAGGTAAATTTTTCAAGGCGATAACAGTAGGAAGCTTTTGTCTGTTAAAATCACAATACACGAGTAAATTGCTAATATTTTTAACACAATTCGACATCCCGAGATATAAGATATCGGTATGTTGAAGGGAATGTTTGGCAACGACCCCCTCATAACCCGTTTTATTCTTGTAAAAACTCACAGGACATCTGATGACACGCCAGTCTTTTGGGTAGGGGTGTGTGTGTTTTTCGGTTACATCCATACAAACCACCATTATTTTATCATTCCTACTAAATCTTATATGTTTATAAATGGGTCGAGCGCGAAAATTTTCGTTACACCTTGGATTCAATTACCCACGGACAAACAGTGCGCTGCATGGCTGCTGGAATGATGCTTTTATGATGCGTAAACTCGCCATAAATATGGGCTACAAACCTCGTGTATTATTAGACAACCGGCGCCGGTCGCGCGCGCGAATCATCCGAGAAATCCGCGCATTAATTCGAAAGCCTAACGGTAGTCAATTATTTCTCACTTATAGCGGGCACGGTGCATCAGTAGCCGCGGGCGCCGATAAATATGAAAAAGACCGCAAAAATGAAGCGTTGGTGCTTCCTGATTTTAGCCTGTTGCAGGATGGTCAGTTTTTTAATTTAATTCGACAATTACCAAGCCGCTCGCGATTGACTATTGTGCTGGATTGTTGTCACTCGGGTACAGGGTGTGATTTCCCGCTCGTTTTACAAGCATCGCGGAACCAATGGGCGTTAGATCGTCCCGACACTGTACTGAATAGAAAAAGACCAATCGTGATGCTGGCCGGTTGCAGGGATGCACAATATAGCTATGAACGCGCTACCCAAAATAAAGTGCGCGGGGCGCTCACGGTGGCGTTTTATCATACTATGACACGCGCCATTCATCGTAATCGTCGCCGGAGACGCGGGCGACGGAATATTGCCCAAATCGGATGCCGCGGACTTTTAAATCAGGTTAAAAAGAGAATCAACGACCGCCACCAAATACCCGTTGTTAGCTGTACGAAAAGGATACCGGTAAATTTTAGCGCTTTTTAATTTCATTTAAACCAATACCATAATATAAATGGAACCAACTAGTGAAGATGATGATATTCGACCTCCAAGTCCTCCACCCGATATACGTACAAAAATAATGATTCAGGCAATGAATATAAATCTTTTAGTGATTCAAAAACGCGCACAAGACTATGCGCTCGGTCAACCCGAAACTATCAAACTACTCTATTATCCAAAAAAGTAAGCAATAATTATAGCTTACTTTTCATCCTCTACTTGAGGGCAAATAACCCATTCATAATTATCATTTTTAACCCAATGACGCTTTTCACCATCAACCTCCCAAATATGATCTCCATATTGCTGGAATGCTTCTTCTAATGTTTCCCAGTTAGTTGGTCCCCTATTAAAACTATTATTCAAAACTACCCTAAAATGAAGGGGACGTGAGTCATTTTCACACCCCAATTTTTTATGGTCGGTAGCACCATAACATTTTTCGCATGCTAGACACCATGGATGGGGGCATTTATCATAATTTCTAATGGGTTCACCTCTGCTTGTTTCATACGTAGATACGCTTTTAAAAATATGACATTTCTTACACATTCTCCCAGAATTATGAAACATCGGTCCACATGTTTTGGTTATAAGGCACTGATGCGTGTTGCATTTATTACAAACCACACGACAGTATTCACAATACTGACAGCACCCCTGGTCACATTTAACCACTTCTGTAGGTCTAACAAAATCTCTACAAAAAGAACATTCTTCGGTTTTTTCACATAGGGGTTTAATGGCTGCTTCTTGACAATCCCAGCACATTTGGTAAAACTTACCAAGTCTCTCACTAGAGTTCGGTATAGGCGCACGGCGTTCATATTCATATTTGGTCACATTATCATAATCTCTATGGTTACTATAAAGTTTTTTAAGGTGCCGGTATTTAACCACATACATTTTTTCACACCCTTCCCCCACGCATTTATTTATACTATATCCGGTAATATGTTCTAATGCATCCCCCAAATCCTGAATAATTTTACCCATATTAGGCTTTAAATGTTTACATTCTTTACAAATACTTTCTCCATTTTCATAAGTAATATTATCGATACGCGAATAGGTATTACATTTAACACAAAACATAGGATCATAGTCAGTGCACCGTCTACAAATACTGGTTTTATTGTTATTGATATAAAGATTTTCAAAACAACACCGACAAACCTCCAGATTATATGCTTTCATAACTTTATCAACAAGATCATTAATATTTGGGTCGGGCTTTACTAATTTATAATCTGCCAGCCTGTTATGATACAATAAATAAATACTCAATTCATGCTGCCTTTTTGGTTCCATTTTATCAGTTAATTAATGTAGGATAAGAAATCAGTTTTCACGTTTGTTCTTTGGGGCAAATTAGTTTTTCACACGCGAAAAAAGTTTAGCCAGAGGGTAAATCAGTTTTCATCGTCCGACTCCTCAATCATATCATCCAACAAGCTAGCCGGTTTATTGGCTACAGCTTCAAAGTTTTCCGACAACCCTTTTAGGCTGTTTATCGTGGTATAAATTTCATGATGAGCGTGTTGCAGATACTCGGTATGTTTATTACCCAAATTCAACATGAGCTTAAAATTCACAAGATTCTTTACACCATATAAATCATGGGTTACCCTGAAATGTTCTTCCAGCCATAAGAAATCAGGGTTGAAATTCCCCTCCAACCATAATAATTGCATATATAATATAAAATCGTTTAGTTTGTCGGTGTCTTCTAGTTCATTGATAGTAAAGGGTGTTTTCCATATATCCAACCATCGACATAATTCAAAGGGTATACGCTGCCTGTAATTTGTTTCACCTTCCTGATTAAATGGATAATATAACAAATTTTCATGATAAGATGAAAACTGTTCTAAAATAGCAAAATCTCCTATACATCTATAAAAATTAGCAGTTGAATCAACAGGCTCGTCGGGGTGTCCATGTGTATCAATATATTCATAATATAAAAGAGCAAACGGTGAATACTGGCGGGTTTTATCCGCGATACCCCACTTACCGGGCCATATTACGTGGTCGGTATCAAGTGGGTCAGAGAGTTCATCGTTACCTGTAGAAACCCGCATTTCCTCATGTACTTTATTAATCACGTCAAATAATCGATCGTCTGCTTTATCCCGGAGAAATTCTGCTAATTTAAGAAGCATTTCAACGCGTCGTACTGGTACATCTCGAAGGGTTTGGATGATACCATCGATAGGCGCGGGTTCGTCGACTGAAGTATTAGAACTGGTTGATGACATTTTAGATATCCAAAATGGTATCATTATTATTTCATTTTTTAACGTTTAGCTTTCAGTGACGCATAGGTTTCCACACATTCCATAACTTTAAACAATCTTCAATTTCCTGACATGGATTAGTGTCAAAATCTTTTTCAAGGTCAAGACACCCGACTTCAACTACTTTAAATGTTACCGGGCAGTCGGTTAAACACCAGGTTAGATTCTTCACTTTTAGCAATTGCCTCACTTCATCCTCATATTTTAAAGCTTCTTCGTGGCTTGTAAACTGCCCCGCAAAAGTATGATAAACACCACCTACGAGTCGATAGAAATAAAATTTATGGCCATTTAATAGCTCTTTTCTGAGTGCTGTCTTACGTTCTGATTTCGCCTTGTGGGCATCCAATAAGCGAGTTTCTAACCCTTTTATTTCATCATCATATTCAGCAAGAATTTGCCGGGATTCTTTGATTCGCGCGCGTACGTCCATTTTTATCGGATAATATATGGCTTTTTTATTTTTCAATTTTGGGGGACCTCGTGTTCCCCCAGAGCCCCCTAGCAAACTATTTTGATAACTCTACGATTTTTTTCGTTAGGGAGACCTCGTGTTCCCCAAAACCTTTCGCGAATAATTATTTGATAACTCTGCAATTTTTTTTGCTGGGGGACTTGTGTTTATCCGAAACCCCCAGCCAAACAACTATTTTTATAACTCGATGATTTTTTTCGCTAGGGGGCTCTGGGGGAACGCGAGGTCCCCCAAAACTGATTTAAAGATTTGCCATTTAAAAAATATAAAAAATGGAAACCGAGAGGGCAACTACCGAAACATGGAATGGAGCGCAAAGTTTGGCGACGACTGGTCAGGCCCGTGTAGATTACTTTTCCAAGGCTATTCGTGATACGCCGCGCGAAACGATTCACTCGATGCTTGAAAAGTGCTGGGAAGAATCCCCGCTGGACACACTCAAGCTTATTTTTTACAAGCGAGACTGCCGTGGCGGCGCTGGTGAAAAGCAAGTATTTTATGATAGCATGGAATGGCTGATTCGCAAGCATTATATCGAGTTTGCTTTGGTATATAAATATATTCCCGAATATGGTTGTTGGAGGGATTTGGTAGTTTTGATGGACCGTAATCAATCCACGCTAGCCTATGTTCAATTGTTGGATCATTATGCCCGACAACTCCAGCAAGACCACGCGGATTTTTGCGCTGGCAAGTCGATTTCACTAGCCGCCAAGTGGGCTCCAAGCGAACACAAGCAATACGACGCCGTAGCCCGCGCTTTAGCCGCTCAGATTTATCCCTCGCTTACAAACACAATGAGAACTTATCGCAGCCAGCTATTGTCCCCCCTACGCCAATATATTAATATTGTTGAGCGATTAATGTGTGGAAAGCAATGGGATCAAATTAACTTTTCCCAAGTACCATCACGCGCAATGTTCAAACTGCGTAAAGCATTCGAAAAGCACGAACCAACCAGGTTTGAAGAATGGCAATCTATGGTTGCTGATGGAAAGGCAAAAATTAACTCTGGGCAGGTCGACCCACCAGAAATCGTCAAATCCTTGATGGAACAATCCGATACTACCCTGGAACTTGCCTGGGCTGAAACGCTAAACAGCGTACTCAACAGTGCTCGCGAGTACGGCCAACTTCATAACGCACTCGTGGTTTGCGATGTATCTGGAAGTATGTTTCATGGGACAGGTAAAAGTTCTATCCGCCCTATTCATGTGTCTCTTGCCTTTGGATTGATGGTTGCGGAATTGTCTAAAGGACGTTTCCATAATAAAATAATTACCTTTCACGACTCGCCAAACTTTTTTAAGATTACAGGCTCAAGTTGCCGGGAAAAAATCCAAAGTTTAGAAAAGGCCCCGTGGGGCATGTCAACTAATTTTCAAAGTGTATTTGAATTGTTGTTAAATACTGCCACTACGTTTGATCTTACCTCAGATCAAATGCCCACACGCATTATTTGTATTTCCGATATGCAATTTAACGAAGCCAGTGGGAACCGACAAACCAATTGGGAAGCCGTGAAACAAATGTATGGTCGGGCCGGGTATAGACTGCCCGAATTAGTATTTTGGAATGTAAACGGAACCACGGGTGATTTTCCAGTTCAGCATAATGAGGAAGGGGTAGCCTTGGTTGCTGGTTATAACAAAGCCATTCTTAAATCCGTAATGACGGGCGAGGTTGTTTCTCCATACCAGATTATGCGTGAAACAATTGACGCACCGCGTTATCAACAAATAAAGCTTGAATATCGCTGCGACCCAATTGAATACTAATTTTCCCGAAGAACTATATCCTGAAATTTCGGGATATATTAACCAGCGTTATTTACCCAAAGGATTAGAGTCCGTGACCCTCTTAAAATTATAATTACGGTTTATTATTTCAAGAAATATGAGCGTCGGGAAAATGGTTTAAAGATATTAAATATTTAAAATGAAAGTATACAAGTCAGCAGGTGAACGAAATGATTATTTGGTAACTTTGGAGCTCACAGATACAAGTGATTCCAACACTAATTTGTCTAGAAAAGTTGACATTCCTTTATTCGCGAAATATCGGTGTAAAAAAGCTTTCGTAGTCTCTATTGAGCATAAAAATACCGGTAAGAGTGTAAACTTTATTGAAAGTACTTACGACTCTACTTTTATATATAAAGTAGGGGAGCATATTAGCGATAAATACTATGATGCTAATACTAATAACATTTGTAGTAGAGGTATTCACTTTTATAAAACAAAAGAACAGGCATTATATTGGCAGTGGCAACCTGTTAATGGTCCTTATAAAAGATGGTATGAAAATGGACAATTACAATTAGAATGCGGATATAAAAATGATAAACTTGAAGGTCCTTATAAATGGTGGTATGGCAATGGAAAATTAAGCGTAGAGCATGGATATAAAGACGGTAAACTTGAAGGTCCTTATAAATCATGGCATGAAAATGGGCAAATATCGAAGGAAGAGTGTGAATATGAAGGTGGTGAACTTATAGGCCCTTATAAATCGTGGTATCCTAATGGGGAATTAATTAAGGAAAATAAATTCGCCCCCCATTCCCTATAGAGTTGCCCATCAACCACCATATTTCTACTATCCATCAGCCGCCCAAACTTTTAAATATTACCCCGTAGCATACTCTACGTAAGTTAAAATAATTAATAAACCGTGATTACAGTTTATTCATTGTAAATAAAATTGATTAGCGTGGTGTGCGGCGCAACGCACGAAAATTGATTTTAAAAATTCACCCTTGGGCAAAATACACAAAAGAACATTTAGTAATTTAAAAAAAATGGCCGGAATTAAGCAGAAACCCAAGACTCGCAAGCGTGCCCACACCCACCGCAAAAAGTCCCCTCGCGCGGCGGCGGATAAAGGCCCAGTAAAATTGGTTTTAAAGCCTTATAAGCGCCGCGCTCCAAAAAAGGAGGACTATTACGAAGCCCCAATTGTCCCCCTGGCTACCGCTCGCGCGAATTGTCGACGTATCGCCGAAAAAGTAGTCGGGGAACACCTTGAAAATAAACGTGAAGTGCTGCTGAAGGATGACTTGGATATGTGGGAGTATGTTGATGCAGACGTTGACCAGGACGAATATGACTGGGACTGTGAGTCTGACTCCGACCAGTCAGATGTTGAATAAATATATAAACCCTAATTAGGGTTTATATTTACCTTATTGCGGCTCACCTCGGTAATTTAAAGTAGTTTATATATGTAAATGGGAGTATTAGAAGACAATCTTGTGGAAATACCGCTTAGATTTTGCGATGGATCAGTCCATTATTATGACTCGAAAACAGATGCTGTATATAGTCGTAGATTTAGTTCTGGAGAATGGTATATTTCATCCTATGCTGATAATATAAAATTTCAATATTTGCATCCGGAAGAATATACCCAACAAATTGAAGAGGCACTGAAAATAGTAAATCAAATCGAGTTACAACGTAAAAATTATTATGCCCAGTTTATGTCTAAAGAGGCACTGCTCGATAAACATTCAAGAAATCGTGTTTTGATACCATCAAGAGACCTGATTAAAGACATTATTGATAATAAACATTATCTTGTATATACTGGTAAATAAGTGTGTGTGACTTATCCATGTGATGTTATAGAATTTCACCCTGAAATTGTAGACAAAGCCGAGCTGGTGGGTCCTGAGGATCAACATACTTTTGAAACTGCAAAGATCCCTAGGAAATTCGAGCTAATATACGATTTTCAGTATCCAGGGCCATTATATATTCAAATAGGAGACCATAAACCATGTTCTATCAACCAAGATTTTATATTACCGATAGATACATTTTTCATGGCTTATACACCTACTCCTCGCTTATTAACTCTGGATGAAAAAGGGAATTACATCGATGCGGATGGGGTTAAATTCAAATGTATCCTACTGCCTCTCGATTTTTTCGGGTCTTGTCGTGGGTGCTTCTATCGCTTTAAAGATTATTTATTCCAAAGTTCTGGAGGTATATTAGAATATGAAAAGCTTCCTACACCCAAAATTGAATAACAGCTTAAGCATATGTATCTTCATAAATGACTTGTACTGCTCCGACGAGTTATAAACTAGATGCCAGCGAAGAAATGGCCATTTTCGATCTAGCCAAACAATTACAAGAAGAATATGGAGACCTGTATTCAGACACTGAATCGGACGCTGAATCAGACACTGATTCAGAACCGGTGTGTAAGCATCTTCATACCATAGAAAAAAATGGAAGTTATGTCTGTACAGAATGTGGGAATATTTTATCAGCTGTTATTTATGACCATGAAGCATACGCGGAAGGCGGTGGAAGTGCTCGTCATCATCACCGCAAATTTGAGGAGCGAGGTATCCTACGAGAACTTGAAAAATATGATTTACCACGCCAAATTAAATTAGCAGCCGACGATGAATACCATAAACGTGTGGAAAATGCAATTAAACGCGGCAGAAACCGTGAATCCATCATTTTCGCGTGCGTGTTGTGGGCATATAAAAAAACTAACCCTAAAAATCCTCATCTTATCGCTGAACAACTTCATATGAGTAAAAAAACCATGTCTCTGGGCGTGAAATACTATCACAATACCATGGAACCCGTCAAGGTAACTTTTCGGTCTATCGATCCCACTCGAACCCGGAATCTACCTGTTGATCTCCAACATAAATTACTTGATGCGATAGACAGTGGAGTAGTTCAAGATCCTACCAACCTGGGATTCCTCAAGAATGAAACCCGCAACATTAACCGGGATTCAGCCGAGGCGATCGATTTAATAAAAAATTATATTCGAATCATCAAGGAAGCAAAAAATATTGAAATACCCGAAGAAGAACCCATCCAACTTTACAAATATATTCTCAATAATTTTATTAACGACGATTATATCGGAGATAGACATAATAGTAAAAGCCTTACGGCGGGCATTATATATTACATATTGAAAAAGCGGCACTCTATTACTAAAAAAGAATTTAAAAGTCTCGTCGGTATATCTGAAATTACAATCACAAAGGTAGTTCAAGAAATTACCGAATTAATGTCAAAACCTCATAACAAAACACTTTGAAATATAAATGAGTGTCGAATCTGATACAGACATCGACGATTGGTATCGTTTATATTTCATGGCTTATATAGGCAAATTAATTTTTCATTTAAACGGTAAACGCGCCGACGACCTTACCGCTATTATTTTTTGTATGATGTTTATAGATCCTATCTTTTATAAATGAGTCAACCAATTAATATACCGGGGCGTCGACGTTCAATCACAAACCGCGCGAGTAGTTTCGGCAAATCAGAAAGCCCATATTTTAACACTATCCCACCCACTGAAAATTATACAAATATTGAATTATTTAAAACCCTGAAAACCACCGTCAAGCCAGCACAAGTATTTAACTTGACGAATTTTTTCAAGGGTCTTAACGCCAACCAGTATGTATCAACCGTAAAACGAGACAGTTTTATTCCAATCCAAAACCCCGGTGGGGGTGAATATACCCATAAAATTGACTTTCAGTATAATCGAAATTTTTTGAGTTTATATACTGATTTTATCTTGTCTATACCGGGTAAGGTTAATCGTATTACCGTGTTGTTAAATGATTGTACAGTATATGACGAGACACATGAAATTACCGTAGAAACTTTTGGTTTTTTTCTTTCTCGCCCAAATGTACTACCGATGGTGTGCCAAAATTTATTAAAATTCAAATTGACTATATGGGTATGGGCAACACAGGCACCAAAATTAATCTATACTGAAATAAAAACCAAGCCCGATATTACTTTGATATTAAACATCTTACAACAATGGTATATAAAGGACGGCGAAAATACTCTCTGTTTTTATGATGTTGACGACCCGGAAATCGTAGACAACACTTGGGAGTGGCTATGCAATATTCCTTTAATAAATTCATTACAACTGGGGGATTAATAGATTTTTTTTATCTTGTATATAGTAAAAATATGAACAAAGTCGAAGGATGTGTTTATGATTCTGGGCGCCCATTTAAAAGTGTGGCCAGTTCACAGTGCCGTGCACCTATCTACAATAACTCGTTGGCTTTTTTGATTTTCCATAAATGTGAAGGCAAAATCACGCCTATGCGCGGTATGGCAGAATTTTCCGGTCTTGTCGTAGACGGTGAAACTTACTTTTGTCCGGAATTTTCAAACTATTACGAACAGGCTATCCCGGTATTAGTTCAACAGCCTGGATCCGCGGACGAACCCATCAAATGGGGCCAACCCACCGGTCTTAATATGGCGACACATGTATACGGATCCCGTAATGGCTTTTTAGTTAATGCCATCCACCCTCCCCTTGGTGCTTACTGTGACTTGCGTTTAACCAACCAGTCTGCGCTTGCCCAGTCAACAGTTCTTACCCCTCAAACGGCCGCTAATAATTACCCGGTGGATTCTATAGTACATGCGGGAGATATTTTTACCGTGAATACTGCTGGCACCAAAGGAAAGTGTATGTTTTCACTCATTCCCTATACCACTTATTATCCTCAGGGGGCTACATGCTACAAATATGATGATCATAATGGTAATTTAATTAGCGAATTTTACGAAAACCCTGATTTTCAAGCTTTTACCAACCCATGTCATTGCAATCCACGCCTCCGCCGGTGTTTGACCCGTAAAGAAGACTTTGAAATCGATACTTTAATCGCTAACGGAGAAGATGATGTTGAAGCCGGAACTCAGGTGGTATTACATAATACTATCGAGAACGAACGCGCCCGTAAGCGCTTGCGTGGAAAACGCCATACTCGTAAATCTAAAATGACTGATGCTGAGATAGGGGGCGCAGTTATGATTGGTGTGGTAGGATTAGGAGTTGTTTTGTTTGTAATTGCTGTAGCAATCAATGAATACCGTAAATCTTAATATCGCCGCGCGAGAAAATTGAATAATAATTTATAGCTATAAATTATTAAAAATGGATGACGAAACAATTCAACCGGAAACAATCAACAAAATCCAGCGCGCGGGGATGATTTGCCAACAAACATTGGATTATTTATGTAACTATATGAAAGGGCAAAGTACAAAAGAAATACTGAGTGATTTATATTACGATGACGCAACCCCTCCAGAAAGTTCAATCAAGGAATTGTGTAAAATGGGGGACACATATATTAGTGAACAAACGGCTAAAATATATAAAAAGGTTCAACAAAAAGGCACCGCCTACCCCACAACAATTTCTGTAAATGATGATATTACACATAAATCAACGGGTGTTTTAAGGGAGGGTGATCTTGTAAAAGTCTATGTTGCCGCGCATATTGAGGGTTGGACGGCGCATGCAAGTCGGTCATTTGTACTGGGGCCTGGTGGTGCTAAGGACGAATCCCTCCCAGTAATTCGTGCCGCGCAAGCCGTCGGTGAAATTGCCGCGCATCTCATCAAGCCAGACGTGGACGCTTATACAGTCACGCGAGTGTTGGAATATGCGGCACGGCAATATGGGTGCCGATTAAATCGTATGGTTACTTCCCATGAATCTTTTCAGTGGATGTTGAAAGGCATCCAATTCTTTCCCGGTGAATCATTCAAATTTGAACTTGGAGAAACTTACAATATTGATATTGCTGTGTCGGAAGGTCCGCAAGATACACAATTTGTTGAACCACCAGATAATACTGTTTATTTCCGGAATGATAAAAAATATCGACTCAAAACCTCGGCCGGTCGCCAGGTAATTGACCGAATCGAAAAGACCCATTTTATGTTACCTTTTGATATTAGCGAGTTTAGCGAACCCGTTGAGCGCTTTGGTATTCAGGATTGCATCAAAAATGAGCTTATCGAACCATGTGAAGTATACCGGGACCGGGCCACACGCACCGCGAGATATAGTTTTAGTATTATTATTGGGGATAACGGAATCATTAAAACGACGGGTGTTAAGAAGCTAGCAACCCTACCGAATGATGCCTTTTTGAAATCTGTGCTTAATCATTCATTAAAAACTTTGGAGCCGATTGAAGTACCGGAGAAATTATAATCACCCGTTATTACGGCTGATTATTACCCATTCATCGTCGGGTGGGGTGGTTTCAACTACCGCGGCCGGTTTGTGTTCGGCGCTGTATCGATGTATTATCGTATTTGTATTTATGGTTTGCGCAGGCTCTGTTTGATTTAGTATTTCACTCAAAGATTTGGCTTCCAAGCTGGCCATTTGTATATAAAACAAAATTTAATATGTTATTTTTATATCGTCAACAGCACACCATGGATAAAACTTTATTTCATAATTATTTTTTTTCATTTCGGTAATGAATTGTTTTATAGCGCGCTGCACCCGCTGGTCAAGCTCCTTCAAACGATCAATTCCGCTGTTGAAGGGGCTTACATCCCGGTGAAGCAAGCGCTGAATAAATTTTTTATCGATTGGGCCCGTGATTTGGATTACCCATACACCCCATACCGTAAAGATAATGTCTACTTTTTTATTTTCAGTCACCAAAGTAATAAGGTCCTCATAGGATGGATATCCGGGCGACTCATAGACATGAGTATGAAAGGTAATTGGAGTGACTGTCCAGGCATTGCGCGAGCACGTATACCTCCCGTCTTCCATATAACCTTTAAAACAATCCTTGGGCACCAGGCATCCTTTAACCACATTATATGATCCACACACC
>Ga0209578_10001083_pt1 | contig 26597 bp, 27 predicted proteins | sample tdAd472_FD_187127 | JGI IMG/M metagenome (GOLD analysis project Ga0209578, IMG submission 187127) | Marine sediment microbial communities from the Atlantic coast under amendment with organic carbon and nitrate - tdAd47.2 (SPAdes)... | ecosystem: Environmental > Aquatic > Marine > Coastal >...
ACGGGTTCGAGCGCCGGATCCGCGAGGCGCTGGAGTAGTCACATGACTGAATTCGGCGCACAGTTCCTGGAGTGGTCCATCCTCTTCGCCTACGGCGCGATGATCGTCTCCTTTGCACTGACCGTGTACCGCCTGCTGCGCGGGCCAACGCCGGCAGATCGGGTGGTCGCCCTCGACATGCTGGCACTGCTCGGAATCGGTTTCATCGGCCTCTTCTCGATCTCCACCGGGGAGTATGCGTTCCTCGACGTGGCGATCGCGCTGGCGCTGGTCGGTTTCCTCGCGACCGTCGCCTTCGCGCGTTACGTCTATCAAAGTGCCCTCAACGAGCATCACAAGCAGCCCCCCGCCGACACGGGAGACGAGCCATGATCGATCTCGTCGCCGGCATCATTATCCTGATCGGGGCCGTGTTCTCTCTGGTCGCGGGAATCGGGCTGTATCGCCTGCCCGATATCTTCGTGCGCATGCACGCCGCGACGAAAGCTGGCACCCTCGGGGCGGGGCTCGTCCTGCTGGCCATCGCGGTCGACTCCCAGGATATCGGGGTCGTCACCCGCGCGATCGCGGGCTTTGGCTTCCTGCTGCTGACGGCGCCTGTGGCCGCGCACCTGCTCGGCCGCGCCGCGTATCTGTCGCGGGCGGAACTCTGGTCGCAGACCAGCATCGACGAACTCGCGGGCAAATACGACGCCGACGGGCGTCGGCTGGCCGGCACGCCCGAGAACAGCCTGCAGTCCGCGACACGAGAGGATTCGAACCCCGGCTGACCCGCAAGGCATGCCCTGGGAGGAGCGGAGCCGGACCGGCCATGCAGGCTTTCCCCCACGTCGCGCGCGCGCCTCACCGTCAACCCGGCGTGGTACTATCCCGCGCATCCTGGCACCGTAAGCCACAACGTTGACACGCGGCGGCGATATCGACGCGCCTGCCGATACTATAGGGATACCTCCGTGTCTTCCGCCGCCACCATTGCCGTTATGTTCCTCGCTCATGTGGCAAGCATGACCGGGTTTGCCGCATTTCCGGCTCTTCTGCTGCCGCTTCAGGACGCGTGGGCATTGTCGAACACCCAGGCCGGCTGGATCGGCGGGATCTACTTCGCAGGCTATGTCGCCGCCGTCGCCGCCATTGTTCCCTGGACCGACCGAATCGATTCCCGGCGAATCTATCTGGCCTGTTTGCTGATATCCGCGGCCGGGCTCGCCGGATTCGCAATTCTTGCCGACGGCTTCTGGTCGGCCCTGTTCTGGAACGCGATCCAGGGTGCCGGAGTCGGCGGTACATATATGACCGGCCTCAAGGTTTTGACCGACCGGCTCCCCGCGCCGGTGCCATCACGCGGCGTGGCGATTTACACGGCCGGTTTTTCGGTCGGGGCCGCCCTGTCCTTTGCCATGAACGGCGTCATCGGGTCGGTGTTTGGATGGCCATGGGCCTTCTCGGTCGCGTCGATTGGGCCCATCGTGGGGGGCGTCATTGTCCTCATCATGTTGCATCCCCGTCCCCCGCTTGCCGAAGAACGCCCGCCGACCCGCACATTCGATTTTCGCCCGGTGCTGCGCAACCGGACCGCCATGGCCTATGTCCTCGGCTATGCGGGTCACTCATGGGAATTGTTTGCCCTTCGCGGCTGGATCGTCGCCTTTCTGGTGTTCGCCAGCGAGAAAAGCGGTGGTGCGGCAAACGCGGAGGCGGCCGTCATCGCCGCGCTGGCCAATCTCGCTGCGGTGGCCGCCAGTCTGGGCGGGAATGAATTGTGCGAGCGATATGGGCGTCGGCGGGTCGTCCGGCTGGCCATGCTGTCTTCATTTGTCGCCGCTCTTCTGATGGGCCTGAGCCCGGGCCTTCCATTCCCGGTCGTAGTGGTCCTGTTTTTTGTCTACAGCGGCCTGATTATGGGCGATTCCGGATCGCTCACCGCCGGGGCCGCCCAATCAGCAGAGCCGGGTTATCGGGGGCTGACGCTGGCTGTACATTCCCTGTTCGGCTTTACCGCCGGCTTCCTCGGCCCCCTCGCCGTTGGGTTGATGCTCGACGCCGCGGGCGGACAGACATCTCAGACTGCCTGGTTCCTCGGATTCGCGACGATCGGTGTCGGTTCGCTTGCCGGGGCTGCGGCCATGACATTCATCGGACGGCGAATGACGCGCGACCAAACACGAGATTAGACATCCCGCGGCGCAAGATATGCGCTACGCTCACAGACAGCTTGTCCGATGGGCGGCTGAAGACTATTTTTTGTGAAATTCCTCCAAGCCGATAAGGATCACCGCCATGGAAATGTCTGGCGAGTATAAAATTAACGCACCGCGTGAAAAGGTCTGGGCCGGATTGAACGACCCGGAAATCCTGAAACAGTCGATCCCCGGCTGCGAGGAAATTGAGCAGACATCAGACACGTCCTTCACGGCGAAGGTCACGGCGAAAGTCGGACCAGTGAAGGCCAAATTCGCAGGTGCCGTGCAGTTAACCGACATCGACGCCCCAAACGGCTATCGCATTTCCGGAGAAGGCAAAGGCGGCGCGGCTGGATTTGCCAAGGGCGGCGCCAATGTGCAGCTCGAAAATGACGGCGACGGCACCCTGTTAAAATATGAGGTCGATGCCCAGGTCGGTGGCAAGCTGGCACAACTCGGCGCCCGGCTGATCGATGGCACGGCCAAGAAGATGGCGTCGCAGTTCTTCGAGAATTTCGCGGAAGCTGTAACGGACGGTGAAGACGCTACCGCGGGCGAGCCCGCTGAGGCCGCCCCTGCCGCGGCGCCCGCAGCAGCGGCTGCCGGCCAGGTCACGGCCATGTCACAGGTCGGAGCGGGCACATGGGTCGTGGGACTTGTCGTCGCCGCCATCGTGCTGTTCGCGCTGTTCGGCTAGGCGTCAACGCACCAATCGTCATATTTTCTGCGGATATGGGCGTGCTGCGGCTTGACGCAACGCGCCCTGCGGATGAAACTCTGACGACGTAATAATCGGATCAGCACGCGGGGCACCGCGTGGTGGCCATAAGGGGGCAACCCGAAACAGGGAGGAGTGTTATGCCCACCGTATCAATGACGGTGAACGGAAAGTCCGTATCGGCTGAAGTCGAGCCACGGACCCTACTCGTTCAATATCTTCGCGAGAGTCTGGGAATGACCGGCACGCATGTCGGTTGCGACACGAGCCAGTGCGGCGCGTGCGTTGTCCATGTAAATGGCGAATCCCTGAAATCCTGCACGATGCTGGCGGCCCAGGCCGAAGGCGCCGACGTGACCACGATCGAGGGGCTCGCGAACGGCGACGAACTGCACCCGATGCAGGAAGCGTTCCGCGAGAATCATGGCCTCCAGTGTGGTTTCTGCACGCCGGGCATGGTGATGAGCGCTCTCGACCTGGTTCAGAAGAACCCGGATCCAAGCGAACAGGACGTCCGCGAATGGCTGGAGGGAAACCTCTGCCGCTGCACCGGCTACCACAATATCGTTAAGTCCATTCTCGCCGGCGCCCAAGCCCTGAGGGGATAGCGCGATGACCGGCACGGGGATCGGGGCTTCCGTCAAGCGGGTCGAGGACCAGCGTTTCCTCACCGGCAATGGCAACTACACCGACGACATCAATCGTCCGGGGCAGAGTCACGCGTGGATTTTGCGCTCGCCTTACGCCCACGCGACAATCAAGTCTGTCGATACGTCGAAGGCCGAAAAGGCCGACGGTGTGATCGCCGTCCTGACCGGTGCCGATATGGCGGCGGACGGTGTGGGCGGCCTTCCCTGCGGCTGGCAAATCCACAACAAGGACGGCTCGCCCATGCTGGAGCCGGGGCACCCGCCCCTGGCGCACGAGAAAGTGCGCTATGTCGGTGATCAGGTGGCCATCGTCATCGCCGATACGCGCGATGCGGCACGTGACGCCGCCGAACTCATCGAGGTCGACTACGGGGTGTTGCCCGCGGTCATCGACATGGACAGCGCGCTTACCGGCGGCACACTCGTGCATGACGACGTGCCGAACAATCGATGCTTCGATTGGGAAATCGGCGAAAAGGATGCGGTCGAAGAGGCGTTCGCCAAGGCGGACCATGTCGTGTCCATCGATCTGGTGAACAATCGGCTTATCCCCAATGCGATGGAGCCCCGCGCGGCGATTTCCGATTTCGACCGATCAAGCGGCCAGTACACGCTGTTCACGACATCCCAGAACCCGCATGTCATCCGCCTGTTGATGGGCGCCTTCGTGCTGCAGATTCCCGAGCATAAGCTGCGGGTCGTGGCACCGGATGTCGGTGGTGGCTTCGGCTCCAAGATTTTCCATTATGCCGAGGAAGCGATCCTCACCTGGGCCGCGGCCAAGGTCCATCAGCCGATCAAGTGGACGGCCGAGCGATCTGAATCCTTTGCCACCGACGCCCATGGGCGTGACCACGAAACGCATGCGGAACTCGCGCTCGACAAGTCCGGCAAATTCCTCGGGCTGCGGGTCGCGACGAAGGCCAATGTCGGCGCCTATCTGTCGACCTTCGGCTCGAGCGTCCCGACCTATCTGTACGCGACGCTTCTGGCCGGCGTGTACACGACGCCCGCCATCTATGCCGAAGTGCAGACGGTGTTCACCAACACGGTCCCGGTCGACGCGTATCGCGGCGCCGGACGGCCGGAATGCACCTATCTCCTCGAGCGGCTGGTTACCAAGGCCGCGCGCGAAATCGGTATCGACCCCGTCGAACTCCGCAAGCTGAACATGATCCAGCCGGATCAATACCCGTACCAGACACCGGTCGCCCTGCTCTATGACTGCGGTGACAGCCCGGCCACGTTCGAAAGCGCGCTCAAGGCATCGGATTATGCCGGGTTCGAGAAGCGGCGAGCTGCCGCCGAGAAAACCGGCAAGCTGCGCGGCATTGGCATCTCGACCTATATCGAGGCCTGCGGGATCGCACCATCGGCCGTCGCCGGCGCGCTTGGCGCGCGTGCAGGGCTCTATGAATCGGCACAGGTCCGCGTCCATCCCACCGGTTCGGTGTCGGTCCATACCGGCACCCACAGCCATGGTCAGGGTCACGAGACGACCTTCGCCCAGCTCGTGTCTGAATCCTTCGGCATCCCGATTGATCAGATCGAAATCAACCATGGCGACACCGATCAGGTGCAGTTCGGCATGGGCACCTATGGTTCGCGCTCGTTGGCCGTTGGCGGTCCCGCGATTCTGAATGCCTGCAACAAGGTCATCGAAAAGGCCAAGAAGATTGCGGCGCACATCATGGAAGCCGACGTGTCCGACATCGAATTCGCGGACGGGAAATTCACCGTTGCCGGCACCGACAAGGAAATGGCGTTCGCTGAAATTTCTCTCGCCGCCTATGTGCCGCACAATTATCCGATCGAGGAAATCGAGCCGGGCCTGGACGAAAATGCGTTCTACGATCCGCTCAACTTCAGCTTCCCGGGCGGCGCGCATATCTGCGAGGTCGAGATTGATCCCGAGACGGGTGATGTGGACGTCGTCAGCTTCACCGCCGTCGACGATGTCGGGCGTGTGGTCAATCCGATGATCGTTGAAGGCCAGGTCCATGGCGGGCTCGCCCAGGGCCTCGGCCAGGCAATGCTCGAAGGCTGTGTCTACGACGATGACGGCCAGCTTCTGACCGGTTCCTACATGGACTACACCATGCCCCGAGCCGATGATCTGCCCAATTTTTCGGTTGCGACCCAGGGGGTTATGGGAGCGTCCAACCCACTTGAAGTGAAAGGCGTCGGCGAAGTCGGCGCAATTGGCTCACCCCCCGCGGTGGTCAATGCCATTCTCGATGCACTGGCGCCGCTCGGCGTCGACGACATTTCAATGCCCGCGACATCCCAAAAGGTGTGGCAGGCGATTCAAGAAGCCAATGTCCGCCAGGCGGCGGAATAACGTCTGGTTAGGGAGATAGACGATGTACCAGTTCAATTACCAAAAAGCGGGTTCCGCCGACGAAGCCGCAAGCGCCGTGACCTCTGCCGAGGACGGACGCTTTCTGGCCGGGGGTATGACCCTCATTCCCACGCTCAAACAGCGGCTGGCACAACCTTCCGATCTGGTTGACCTGGCGGATGTCGGCGATCTCGTCGGCATAGAGGACGGTGGAGACTCCGTCACCATCAAGGCCATGACCCGCCACGTTGACGTCGCGAATTCCGATGTCGTTCAGTCCAAGATCCCGGCCCTCGCCGGCCTCGCCGACAATATCGGCGACCCGCAGGTCCGCAACCGCGGCACCATCGGCGGATCGCTGGCCAACAACGACCCGGCCGCCGACTATCCAGCCGCTGTCCTCGGGTTGAACGCGACCGTAATCACCAACAAGCGTGAGATTGCCGCCGAGGACTATTTCGACGGCATGTTCACGACTGTTCTCGAAGAAGGCGAGTTGATTACGGCCGTGCGCTTCCCGGTTCCCGAGAAGGCCGCCTACATGAAATTCCCGAACCCCGCGTCACGCTACGCCCTGGTTGGCGTCATGGTCGCCCAGACGGGCGGCGAAACGCGCGTCGCGGTCACCGGCGCCGGACAGGATGGCGTGTTCCGGGCCGGCGACATCGAGAGCGCATTGTCGGGCAATTGGAGCGCTGACGCGGCAAAAGCTGTGAAGATGTCCGATGACGGTTTGAACGCGGATATTCACGCCTCCGCCGAATATCGCGCGCATCTGATTTCGGTTATGGCGAGCCGCGCGGTCACCGCCGCGGGTTAATCTCCGAGCGCCAGATTGTATTTTGTTACGGCCGGAGCTTCGCTCCGGCCGTAACTCTTGGTCCGGTTGGCCGAAAGCGCCCCCTGCGCTATATCAATCACGGTTACCGCCAACCGCTATACCTTGAAGCATGCGCGCGCCATGGGGTCCGCGCCGAACATCGGATGAAGTCTCTTGATCAGTATTCCTGAGAATGTCGAAAGCACCCTCGAACTCCTCTCGTCGGGCAATTATGTCTCCGACCGGAGCCTTTCCACAGCGGTGTACCTGTCTCTGAAACTCGGCCGTCCTCTCTTCCTCGAAGGCGAGGCCGGAGTCGGGAAGACCGAGATCGCGAAGGTCTTGTCGGAAACCCTGGGACGCCGCCTCGTGCGTTTACAGTGCTACGAGGGCCTCGATGTCGCGTCTGCGGTCTATGAGTGGAACTATTCCGCCCAGATGATCGAAATCCGGATGGCGGAAGCCGAAGGAATCAGCGACCGCGACCGCCTCGGTGACGACATCTTCTCCGACAAATTTCTTATTCATCGGCCGCTCTTGCAGGCACTGGACCCGTCGGCCGACGGCCCGCCCGTGCTCCTCATCGATGAACTCGACCGCACCGACGAGGCTTTCGAGGCCTATCTGCTGGAGGTCCTTTCGGACTTCCAGATCACAATCCCGGAAATCGGTACCGTCCGTGCCGACGAACCGCCAATTGTCATCATCACGTCGAACCGGACGCGCGAAATCCACGATGCCCTCAAGCGGCGCTGTTTCTATTACTGGGTCGACTATCCCGACGCAGAACGCGAGCTGGAAATCCTGCGCCTCAAGGCACCACAAGCCGACGCGCGGCTCTCGCGCCAGGTGGTCGAATTTGTACAGCGCCTGCGCGCGATGGACCTGTTCAAGGTACCCGGGATCGCCGAGACCATCGACTGGGCATCGGCTCTGCACCAGCTCGACATTATCGAGCTAACCCCCGATGCGATCGACGACACGCTCGGTGTTCTGCTGAAATATCAGGACGATATCGCAAAGATTCGCGGCAGTGAGGCCGCGAAGATTCTCGACGAGGTCAAGAGCGAGGTCGCGCTCGCCCAGGCGGCGAACTAGACACGTGTCCGAGAAAGCGATCCCGGACGAGGCACGCCCGGCCCTCCAGGCCAAGGCGAAACTCGACGGCCTCTCCGAGGTTGGTGAAGGCGGTGCCGGCAAGATCGCCAACAACATCATGCATTTCGCACGTGTGCTGCGCGCCGCTGGCCTGCCGGTCGGTCCCGGCAAGGTCATCGAGGGCATCAAGGCCGTGGAGACGGTTGGTCTCGACAATCGCAACGATTTTTACTGGGCCCTGCATGCCGTCTTCGTGAACCGGCGCGATCAGCGAGAAATCTTCGATCAGGCCTTTCACGTCTTCTGGCGCAATCCCAAGCTGCTGGAACGTATGGCGTCCCTCGTCCTGCCCTCTTTCGTCGATCCCGACGCGCAACAGAACGCCGAGGAGATGAACCGGCGCCTGGCGGATGCGCTGAAGCAGGAACAGATGGAGATTCCCGGCGAGGGCGAAGGCGGCCAGGACGAGGAAGATCCCGAGATCACGGTCGACGCGGTGATGACCTTCTCGGCCAACGAAGTCCTTCAGAAGACCGACTTCGAGAAAATGTCGAGCGAGGAACTTGAGGCAGCCAAACGGGCCATTGCGCGGATGCGACTGCCCATCATGGAGGTCCCGATCCGCCGGTTCCGCCGCGATGCGCGCGGCCGGCGTATCGATATGCGCGCGACCCTACGCGCCGCCCTGCGTGGCGGGGGTGCGACCATTCCGCTGCAATACCGCAAGCGCCAGCGCCGTCATCCGCCGCTCGTGGTTCTCTGCGACATCTCCGGATCGATGAGCCGCTACTCGCGCATGATCCTGCATTTCATGCACGCGGTGACCAACGACCGCGATCGCGTCCACACCTTCCTGTTCGGCACCCGGTTGACCAATGTGACCCGCCAGCTGCGCTACAAGGATGTCGACGAAGCGCTCGACAAGGTCGCGGAGGCCGTCGATGACTGGTCTGGCGGGACACGCATCGGACACGCTTTGCATGAATTCAACACCCAGTGGTCGCGACGCGTGCTTGGTCAGGGCGCGGTCGTCCTGCTGATCACGGATGGGCTCGATCGCGATGCGGCAGATGGCTTGGACAAGGAGATCGAACGGCTTCACATGTCGAGCCGCCGGTTGATCTGGCTTAATCCGCTCCTACGTTATGACCGATACGAGCCGAAATCTCTCGGCGCCCGGGCCATGCTCCCGCACACCGACGAATTCCGCTCGATCCACAACCTCGAAAGCCTGGAACAGCTTGCAGAAGCCTTGTCCCGGGCCGACGGTCATGGGACGTTTCAGAACAAATCCTGGCAGGAGGCAGCACAATGAGTGAAACCGGTATCGACTTACAGGCCCTCGATCACGACGACGTCGTCGAAAGGGCCGCCGATTGGCGCCGGTCGGGCAAGAATGTCGCGATCGCCACGGTGGTCACCACCTGGGGCTCCTCCCCCCGTCCGGTCGGCAGTCAGCTGGCGGTCGACGAGGACGGCAACATGATCGGCTCCGTGTCCGGCGGTTGCATCGAGGGCGCGGTCGTCCATAGCGCGCGCGAAGTCATGACGGACGGCAAACCCCGCCTTCTCGACTTCGGCGTGTCGAACGAAATGGCCTGGGAAGTCGGCCTCGCCTGCGGTGGCAAGGTCGAAGTCTGGGTCGAGCGGCTCGACTGACCCGCCATGCGTCCCGAAACCCTGACATCACTCCTGGCGGCGCGTGAGGCAAAGCAACAGGTCGCACTCGTATCGAACCTCGATACCGGCGACCAGGCCCTCGTCTATCGCGACCGGTCCGAGGGCGCGCTTGAACTCGACGACGACGCCCTCACAGCAGCGCGCGATGCGCTGCGCGACGACAAGAGCGGGCGTCTGCGCCGCGATGACGCCCCGTTGTTCGTGCAGGTCTTTAACCCGCCCAAACGGATGATCATTGTCGGGGCCGTGCATATCGCCCAGCCCCTGGTCACCCTCGCCCAGACGTCCGGTTATGAGGTGGTCATCGTCGACCCGCGCGGGGCCTTCGCGACCCGGGACCGCTTCCCCGGTGTCACCTTGAGCGAAGATTGGCCGGATGACGCGCTGAATGCGCTCGGTGTCGACAATCGCACGGCGGTGGTGACGTTGACCCATGATCCGAAACTCGACGATCCCGCGCTGCACGTGGCGCTGCGGTCCGAGGCTTTCTATGTCGGCGCACTCGGCAGCCGAAAGACCCATGCGGGGCGGGTCGAACGTCTGACCGAGGCCGGCTACTCCGAAGACGAGATCGGACGTATCCACGCACCGGTCGGTCTGGCCATCAATGCCAAGAGCCCCGCCGAGATTGCAATCTCGATCATGGCGCAGGTCACGCAGGTCCTGCACGGCGCATGAAATTCGGCCCCGTCCCGCTGCCCCAGGCCGAAGGCGCAATGCTCGTCCATGGCCAGACCCTGGGCGGGCAACGCTATCGCAAAGGCCGTATCCTCGACGCCGACGACATCGCCCGGCTCACGGACGCAGGCGTCGAAAACGTCACGGTGGCGATCTTCGAGGCCGGGGATATCGATGAAAATACAGCCGCCAGCCGTTTGGCCAAGGCCGCGACGGGAACCGGTGTCCGTGCCGGAATCGCCGGCACGGGCCGGGTCAACTTGTTCGCCCGCCATGCGGGCCTCGCGATTCTCGACCCGGCGGCCATCGATCGCATCAACCGGGTCGATGAAGGCATCACCATATCGACGCTGCACCCGTTCGACCGCGTTGACGCGGAACAGATCGTCGCGACGATAAAGATCATTCCCTTCGCCGTATCGGAGGCAAACCTGGCGCAGGCGGAAGACGCCGCATCGACCGCCGATGAGGACGGACTGATTGCCGTGCGCCCGTATCGTCAGCGCAGCGTGGGCCTGATCCAGACCGACCTCCCCGGCCTGCCCGACAAGGTGTTGCTCAAGACCGAAGGCGTGGTGCGCGACCGTATCGAGGCGCTCGGCAGCGACCTTTCCGCGCCTATGACCGTCGATCACGACGTGATCGCGATCGAGGCCGCGCTTCATGGGCTGGTCGGCAGCGGTGCCGAGCTGATCCTGATCGTCGGCGCATCGGCCACCACCGACCGCCGCGATGTGATTCCGGAAGCGATCACCAAAGCCGGCGGCCATATCGAACATTTCGGTATGCCGGTCGATCCCGGCAACCTGATGGTCCTCGCGCGGATCAACGAAGTTCCGATCCTCGCCCTGCCCGGCTCAGCACGCTCGCCCCGGCTCGGCGGCAACGATCTCGTACTTGAGCGGATCATGGCCGACATCCCCGTCGACGGCGCCCATATCATGGGGCTCGGCGTCGGCGGGTTGCTCAAGGAAATACCCTCCCGACCCCTGCCCCGCACCCATGCCGCACCACGGGCACGACGCCAGGAGACATCAACGCCACAGTTTGCGGCCGTTATTCTCGCGGCCGGACAGTCGCGGCGCATGGGTGCCGTCAACAAGCTGCTGATCGAGGTGGACGGCAAGCCGATGGTGCGGCACGCGGTCGACGCGGCGCGTGCGGCCGGTGCCGACCCCGTGGTCGTCGTGACCGGCCACCAGCCCGATGATGTGCAGGCCGCAGCCGGCGCGCAGGCGACGTTCATACACAACCCGGCCTTCGATAAGGGGCTGAGCACATCGTTGCGGGTCGGTATTTCCGCCATCCCGGACACATGCGACGGGGCCCTGGTCGCACTCGGCGACATGCCGAAAGTCGGTGCCGAACATCTGCGCCAACTGGTCGCGGCACATGATCCCGACGAAGGACATCTCATTTGTGTGCCGACACGGAACGGAAAACGCGGTAATCCTGTATTCTGGGACCGACGGTTTTTCGAGGACATGGCCGCATTGGGCGGCGACGTCGGCGCCAAACATCTTATCGGCGACTATGATGACGTCGTGGTCGAGGTTCCGATGTCGGACGATGCGGTATTGACGGATGTTGATTCACCGGCCGCTCTGGAACGTCTTGCCACGGCTGGATCTAAGGTAAAGTCATGAGAATTATGAAATCGCTGCTTCTTTCCCTGACGATCATGGGGGTCGCATTCGTCACCGATGTGGCGCCGGTTCATGCGCAAGCCAAGCCCACCTGCTCCGTGCGTGAGGGCGTCGACTTCCACCGGCAGAAAAACTACGGCAAGGCATTCGAGTGCTGGGATCAGCATGCGCGCCTGGGCAGTTCCGCCGCACAGTTCAACATCGCGCGTATGTATATTCTCGGCGAGGGCGTGCCGCGAAATAAGGCCGAGGCCTACAAATGGCTGACGATCGCCGATCGCAGCGGTCGCCCCGAGGCGCGCAAGGCACTGGCGAACATGCGAAAGACCATGACGCCCGATGAGCTGGAAGACGCCCGTACGCGCGTTCAGCGATTCTATACCAGCACGCGGTAGCTGCGTCAGACTTCGCGGTTGACAAGAATTTTCATCAGGTCGTTTGTGGTCTCGAGTACGGCGATATTTGCTTCATAGCTGCGCTGCGCGACCGAAAGCTCGACGAACTGCGCCGACAAACTGACGTTCGGCATTCCCACGACCCCGTCTGCATTCGCTGACGGATCGGTGGGCGCGTAAGCCGGAAATGTCGGATTGTCGATCGGCCGCACGGTGGCCCGGGGACCGCCACCCACGCCCGTCGTTTGCACCAGACGCTGCGGGACAAATCCGTCATAGGGCTCCAAACGGCCCGACGAACGCGCATTGGCGATGTTGTCGGCGGCCACGCCCAGGCGCTGTGCACTCACGCGCACGCCGGCAATGGCACTATGCATGGCTTCGATCATTAACCCGCTCCTATCGGCCAAAATGCTGGCCAACGCAGATATGGGCAACAAACATCGCGGCACATTTGGCGCGAATGCAATGCATTCCCTTGACCTGGCGCAATGCGCGCCAGAGTACGACGGCATATCGATGGGACATGAACATGAAAATCTACATTCGCGCGTTGATCGTCTCGTTATTCGTACTGACCGGCGGGCTGGTCGGGTACGACGCCGCACACGCTGACCATGCCATTACGCAGGAAGAATACCGACAGTTCCAGGAAGGGCTGCGCTGCCACCATGAGCGAGACTTCCCCGAGGCGCTCAGTTGTTGGATTCCGTTGGCCGAGACCGGTATCGCGGAAGCTCAATACAATGTCGGCAGGATGTACGCCTATGGTGAGGGCGTATCAAAGGACTATGTCGAGGCCTATGCGTGGTTCATCTTGTCCGCACGCAACGGCCGGATCGAGGGCCGTAAGGCGCTGGACGAACTCAAGCCCCATATGAGCTCTGGAGAAATCGCCCGCGCATATGAACGCGCGAGCGAATTGGAAGTGTTGTCGGAGTGGCCCGGCAGCTGACGTATCAGCCGCCGGGGAAAATCTCAGCTACCGTCCGAGGGCCAGGCTTGGCTGGTCTGCTCTCCGGCAAGCGCCTTGCGCAGCTGGTCGAGTTCCTGACATCCGTTCGGACACAGGGTTTCGAGCTTCGCGAGCATGCCTTCGGCTTTCTCGCGCCGGTCGGTCTCGAGAAACAGCTCGCCGTAATACTCGATCGCACCCTTATGTTCGGGGTTCAGCCGCAGCGCACGCTTGTAGTTGCGCTCTGCCCGGTTGAAGTCCTTGGACTTGCGATAGCTGTAGCCGAGAAGGTTGTAGGCGTCGGCCTCGCGCGGGCTGGATTCGACAACACCGTTCAAAACCTCGATGGCATCCCGGTAGTTTTCCTGCCGGATTAAACCCTCCGCGCTCGCCAATTGGGCCCGCACTTCGGCCGGTGTGAGTTCCGTCGTGGTGTCAGAACCGGCCGCATGCGCCCCGCCGGCGCCGAAAACCATGAATGTTACAAAAAATGCCGTCGCTAAACGTGCACGCATCGCGTTTGTCTCCGCTGATGTAACGGGGCCCCTCGTTACCCCGTGTTCAAATAATCGGGCGTCGCCCCCGTTCAGATATTCCGACGCCCTGGGTCATGCTAACCTTCCCCTATAAATAGTGACAAATTGGCTCTCTTCAACATCATGTCATCTGCCGACAACGTCAATCCCGCCTCACCGGTAAAAAACCCGGTATTTCCGCGGCTGAAGGTCACCAAACGCGGGCTTCGCCTCGGCAGCGGGTTGATCCTGTTCGTTTTCGTACTCACGCATCTCACGAATCATGCGCTCGGCCTGATCTCGCTTGAAGCGATGGAGAGCGGCCGACACTATTTTCTGCTCGCATGGCGGAATCCGGTCGGCACCACGCTGTTCCTCGGCGCACTTGTGATCCACATGATGTTTGCGTTGCATGCGCTCTACAGCCGTCGCCGCCTGAAAATGAGCATCGGCGAGGCGCTGCAACTCATCCTGGGGTTCGCCGCGCCCGTCTTGCTGGTCAGCCATATTCTGGGCACCCGCGCGGCGGTGCAGACATTCGATACCACCGACACCTACACTTACGTTCTGTTGGCGCTGTGGGTCGACGACCCCACCCATGGCATTCGCCAAACGGCTGCGACGCTCGTTGTGTGGGTGCATGCCTGCATTGGCATCTACTACTGGCTGCGCCTGAAGCCATGGTTTGCCCGGAGCCTGGCCTGGCTGTATGGGCTGGCACTTCTGTTTCCGGTGCTCGGTCTTCTTGGATTTGTTTCCGCCGGCCGGACGGTCGGCCGCATGATCGCGGATGATCCGGGATTCCGGCTCGATGTCCAGATCGATACCAACTCACCGACGGCCGAACAGATCGAGTTTCTCCATCGCCTTGAGACGCAGATCCTCCTGGGTCTTGGCGCGTTGTTATTGCTGACGCTGCTCGCACGCGGAATTCGTCTCTATGTCGAGCGACAACGTGGCATCGTCAGAATTCGTTACCCCGAGGGCCGCAATGTTTCGGTTCCTCCCGGCACCACGATCCTCGAGGCGAGCCAACTCAATGATATCCCGCATGCGTCGGTGTGCGGGGGGCGCGGCCGTTGCTCCACCTGCCGCGTCCGTGTGAACGGCCCGCTCGCCGATCTGCCGCCGCCAGACGAGGCCGAACTCAAGGTCCTGCGCCGGGTCGGCGCGGCACCCGATGTGCGGCTCGCCTGCCAGACCCGCCCGGCCATGGATATTTCCGTCACGCCGCTCCTGCCGCCGAATGCCGGCCCGCGCGACGGTTTTGCGAAGTCGGCAGCGATGCAGGGCCAAGAACAGGAAATCGCCATCCTGTTTGCCGACATACGCGGGTTCACATCTTTCTCGGAACAGAAGCTGCCCTACGATGTGGTGTTTGTCCTCAACCGATATTTCCGGTCCATGGGTGAAGCCATCGAACAGGCGGGCGGGCGTGTCGACAAATTCATCGGCGACGGCATCATGGCGCTGTTCGGTGTGGACGGCAGCGCCGCGGACGGCGCGACATCCGCCCTTCTCGCCGCACAGGGCATGTCCGCCCAACTGGATGAACTCAACCGCCTGCTCGAGGCGGATCTACCGGCACCGCTGCGGATCGGAATCGGCATTCATATCGGCCCCGCCATCGTCGGGGAAATGGGCTACGGCCCGGCAATCTCCGTGACCGCGATCGGTGACACCGTGAATACGGCGGCCCGTCTCGAAGCCAAGACAAAGGATTTCGGGGCGCAGTTGATCGTATCGGAACAATTGTCTGCCATCGGCGAGCTCGACACAGGGGATCTGCGCCGTGAAGAGATCGAGGTGCGCGGCCGGCGCGAACCGATGTCGATCTACGTGTTCGACGACGCGAAGGAACTCGATGGGCGGTTCGGGGAAAGCCGCAAACAGCGCGAAACGCAGCCGGCGTCCGCCTAGTCTTCCATCGCCCTGTCGGCCGCCCGCTGAAGTACGGATGGCCAGTTGGACAGAGACACCAGGTGGCTGTACACGACCGGCAGCCAATTCTTCTTGCGCCAGTCGAGAAAGACGTCATCGGGCAATTTGTCGAACTTCTCACGGTCGATGATTTTATAGCCCTGCATCTGGATCTTTCGATCGTCGGCCAGGCGTATCTCGGTTGAGTTGTCCGTCAGCAATTCATGCTCATTCAATGCCGCCACAAACTGACGCGTGGCTTCATACTGGCCGTGGTAGGCCCGGCAAAATTCAAGCGCGCGATCGGTCAGTTCCGAAGGTTTTCCGTCGTCATTGAAGAGCTGGCGCTCACCGCCGTCGGTCATCGCGCCCGATTCCTCGTCCACGCAAAGAATGAACTGCTCCTGCTCGGCATTTTCCATGAGGATGAACGGATATCGGCGCACATAGGCCGGAACATAGAAACCGCGTGCCCAGCTGTTGTCTACACCCACGAAAGCATTGGTGCCGGTGCGCAAACCGGTCACAACCACGGGCAGTGACGGTTCGGCCGTCGAGAAGACGATCGGATAGTGGCGCGCGGCCACGGCAAATTCGACGATGTTGACGGGAATGGCGTTGGCATCCGACGCGAAGCCGACATCCATGTTCTCGATCAGGCCGGATTTTGCATGCCGCGAGGCTTCCACCGGACGGGGAGCCTTGTAGAACAGCGGAAAACGGGGTGCAGCGGATGCGTCGGTCGACGCTGCAGGCGCCTCGCCTTCAGCAGCTTTTGCTTTCGCCGTCGGCTTCTTGTCGCCTTTTGGCTTACGGGCCATCAATCTTCTCCAAATCCGTCAATTCAATCTGCGCGGCACGGTAGGCTGAACGCCCAGTTCAATGCAACCACCTGAAACCTATACCTGAAACAGCGCACCTTCCGACCATTATACCGCGCGCTGAGTTAATCCGCCGTCAATGGCCGTGGCGGTTCCCGTGATGTAGCTGGCCTGCTCACTGGCCAGAAATGCCGCCAAGGCACCGAACTCCTCAACCGTACCAACCCGCCCCATCGGGATCGATGCCGCCACCTCAGCCTTCACCGTATCGATGTCCTTGTCCTGCGCCGTTGCGGTCAAGCTGTAGAGCTGATCGATCCGGTCCGTGGCAATCCGACCCGGCATCAAGGCGTTGATGGTCACACCATCCGGTGCAATCTCGAACGACAGCGTTTTGGCCCAGTTGGTCAGCGCGATACGGATGGAATTGGAAATGCCCAGGCTCGGAATCGGCTCGACCACTCCGGTGGATGTGACCAGCAGAATGCGGCCCCAGCCGCGCGCGCGCATGCCGGGCAGCACGTGCCCTGTCAGACGCGTCACACTGACGAACATGGCCTCGAAGGATTCGCGCCAGGTATCGGACTCGACCTGGCTGACCGGTCCGAACGGCGGGCCGCCGGTATTGTTCACCAGAACGTCGATGCCGCCGAACTTGTCATCGGCAAAGGATGCGAGCCGGTCGACGGCGTCGATGTCAGACATGTCACAGGCCGCGCCGAGAACTTCCGTACCATGGGCCGCACGCATTTCCGCGGCCGCAGCGTTGCACGCATCCCCATCCCGGCTTGCGACGATAACCCGTGCGCCCTCTGCCGCCAGCGTGTTGGCGATACCCCGGCCGATACCCCGGCTGGCGCCGAGAACCAGCGCGCGCTTTCCGGTCAATCCCAGATCCATATTGTCTTCTCCCCAAATGGAAACGGCCCACAGAACGCCGCGGGCCGCCTCACGATACACATTATCCGATCACGTCACGAACTGTCGCCGTCCTTGGGCGAGAGAACGTCGTCGAGCGGCCGGGTCAGGTTTTCAAAGGTAGCACTCGGCACCCAGTAGACCCATTTTCCGACACGTGCGTTGATCTCTTCGACCGCTGCGCGTGCCGCCACCGCTGCTTCGGACTGGTCGGCCGGGTCACCGGTGTAGGCAGCGTCGAAAATCGCCCATTTCTTGCGGTCCAGTTCGGCCAGCCGCACATTCACGGTCAGGCCGTCGAATGTGGTCACGCTTGCCATCGCCGCATCGTCGGGCAAGGCCAATTCATTACGCAGGCGAACATCCTCCAACTCGACCTTGGCCAGCGCACGGCTGACGGATGTGGCCTTGTCACCATCCAGCTTGCGACCCTCGGGCGCCCCGCTGATCGAAAACGCATCGTCTGCCGGTGCGGCACGAGACAGGGTGTAGGCACCTTCGCCGGAACCGATCGAAATGTTCGCGACCTGATTTGCGGGAATTCCAACGATGTCGCGCTGGAGCCAGGGAATGATGCGTGTCTGGACATTGGTGACACCGGTCACCAGCCATACATTGTTGGTGTCGGGTTCACGGATATACGTGCCCGATGCGCGGCCATCGAAGAATCGCGCACTCGGACGCCCGACAATCGTCTTGGCCAGCACATTGCCCTGTGCGCTCTCGACATTGACATAGGCCGAGTCCGACAATTCGGTTTCAATATCCTGGACCTCGAGCCGATAGAAACGCTCGGGCTTGGAGGTTTTGCGCTCGACAAAACGCATATCGGACAGCCCGACGATCAAACGCCGGACATCGCCCTCGTCGATCGGATAATTGTCACGGTCGGGGGTGACCCAGCCGTCCCCATCCCGGATCATGGTGAATGCACCAAAGCGGCTCTTGATCTCGATCTTCGCGGCCGCGTCCGGGGACTCTCGGAGCTCGGCAAACACGGGTTCCCGTTTGATCAGATCGAAGGAGGCCGACTCTCGACCTAGCCCAACGACGATCGTCAGGACAATCGTAGCGGCCGTGAGAACCAGCCAGCCCAAAAATACGCGTGGACTCATGTCTCGCCCCCTAGTGCAGCACGGTGCGGTGATACCGCGACCGGCGAATTCTGCGGACAATCGCCAGGAAAATCGCCAACACGGCAATCACCAGCGGGACCGCCCAGATATTGAACACCCGAACCCGTCGCTCAAGCGATTCCACGTCCTCACGCAGAGACCGCTGCACATCGCGCAGTTCCCTGCGGGAATCGAGCATCTCCAAACGGAAATTGTCGATTTCGACCTGCTGTTGCGACGTGAGGATGACCCCCGTGGTCTGTTCTTCGCGCTGCAGGCGCTCAATCGTCTGATCCATCTCCGCAATGCGGGCGAGCAACTCTTGCTCCTTGTTTCGGAACTTGTTGTCCGCCTCGCTGCGCATCTGCTCGATGACCTCGAACGGACGAATCGAGAAGCCGCGGCCGCGAAGACCAACCAGCCCCTGACTACCGCGCAAATTATCGATGGCATTGATAAAGAAATCGGCGTTGTTGGCCGTCGGGATCGCCACCTGCTCTCCCGCCACATCCTGGACCTGCGCCCAGTTCTGGTTTGCGAGCATATCCACATCACCAACGAGGATGATGCTGGCGTCCGCCTCGGCGGCATTCTTGTGCGCCGCGCGCAGGGCATCGGCTGCCGCCTCATCTTCCATCGCCTCGAGGACCTTCTCAGGCGGTCCGTCGGGGAACGCGGATTTGATCTTGCCAGTCACCCGCGCGGCGAGATTGTAGACCGTGTCCTGCGGCTCGAACCGATCCAGCAACGCTATCGGATTGGGTTGCTGCGAGACTTCGAATGCGCTCATCAGGTCCGACGTCGGGGTGGTGAAGATCAAGGGCTCCAACGCGGTCTCCGCGCCCTCGGCAGACATGAAGGCGCCGGAGGTGCTCACGACGATGCGCTGCAACTGGGCCGATACCGCATCCGTTTTCGCAAACCGATCACCCTGTAGCGTCAGCCAGGCGACATAATCCACGGCCACCTGCTGTCCCGTCTCGGGATTGGGGAAGCCAACCCGAACCGCGTCGTCGAGATTGGCAACAAACTCGCCACGCGCAACGGTCACGCCCCAAGCATTGAGCAGAGGTTCGATTGCCGCCTGCCCGACACCCGGCGGCGGTAGCTGTCCGGCAGTCGGACCCAGAAGCGCCATCGATTCCGCAAACGGATCGGCAAACGCCAGCACCTGGCCGCCATTCACGGCGAACTGGTCCATGGCGTAGAGCATCTCGTCCTTGATCGTATGCGCACCCGCAATGACCAGGACCTGGGTGTCTTCCGGTAACGCGGTCGCGTCCTTGTCGAGGAATTTGACGTCGAAGAACTGCCGCATGCCGTCGACGATAAGCCACGGCGTGAAATTATCGAATTGTGTCCCCTGAAGGGGCAGGTCGGTCATCAACGCGATCACCGGTTTTTCGGGTTCGGCAAGATTGGAAATGAGCCGGGTCAGGTCGTATTCGAGGAACGGGCTGCGTTCCGGCGCCAGATAGCCGATGGCGTCGATATCATCGGTTGAATTTGTACCCGACACGCCGAAATAGGCGCGCGCGCCCGATTGGTCGAAGGGAAGCCCCTGCAACCCGTCGCTGACGGCCAGATCTTCCTCGGTCGAGAACGGCAGCGGATCGAAGATCTCAATGCGAACCTTGCCGTCGGAAAGGCGTTCATACTCATCGAGAAGCTCGCGCACCCGATCCGAATGACGCGCAATGTTGGGCCCGATCTCGTCGAACCGTTCGGAGTAATAGAAGCGAAGATCGATCGGCTCGTCCAGCGATGCCAGCACCTCGCGCGTGCCGTCCGACAATGTGAACAGGCGGTCCTCGGTCAAATCCAGGCGCGTACTCGTGAGTACGGTATTGGCAAGCGCGTTCAGCGCCACGAAAAAGATGATGGCAAGCCCGATCGTGGCCCAGGCCAGGGCTTGCCGGTCAGCGTTGCGAATGCGATCCCACATGCCTCAGACCCCCTTCTTCGCTTCGACAATCGCCGCGTTGACGAACAAGGCAATACCGATCACGGACAGGAAGAAGACGAGATCGCGAATGTCGATCACACCTTGGGATACATCATTGAAATTGGTCAGAAAGCTGAGCTCTGCGACCGATTCCACAAAGGTCTGGGGCGTCCATGCCCGGAAGAACGACTGGATGATCTCGACACCACTCATCATGAATACGAAACACAGCGCGGAGGCGAGCACGAATGCGATGACCTGGTTCTTGGTCAGCGCCGAAACACATGCACTCAAAGCAAGAAACCCGCCGGCCATCAGCCAGCTGCCGATATAGGCCGCCAGGATCACGCCATTATCGGGCTCGCCGAGCATGTTCACCGTAACCCACATCGGAAACGTCAGCGCCAAAGCGATCCCGGCGAAGACCCAGGCAGCGAGAAACTTGCCAATCACGATCTGCCCCGTGGTGACCGGCAGGGTCAGCAGGAATTCGATGGTGCCGGATTTGCGTTCCTCGGCCCAAAGGCGCATTCCCACTGCGGGAATAAGGAACAGATACAAATACGGGTGATAGATGAAGAAGACTTGGAGGTCCGCCTGCCCGCGCTCCAGCCATTGGCCAAAGAAGAATGTTAGGCCGCCGGCGAGGGCCAGGAATATCACGATAAACACATAGGCCAGTGGTGACGTGAAATAAGCCGACAATTCGCGGCGTGCGACGATCCAGATATTAAGCATGGGACGCCTCCGGGTTTGCATCGGGGTCTTGCTGCAGGCCCTCGACCGCAAAGGTCAGATCGCGGAACACATCCTCGAGACGCCCGCGTTCGACATATATCTCATCCACCTGAATGCCCTTCTCGGAAATCGCCGTGTGCACCGACCCGAGGATCTCGGAACTGTCTGTCGAAAGCGCCAGCAATTCGACCATCGATGCGGTCTCGACCGTGGTGCGCACCTGATGCACGCCACCCAAGGCGTTGAGCATGTCGATACATGCCTGCGCCTGTGCCGCGGGAAGCCGAATGCCGACGGCATTGTGCAGGCGCGAGCGCGTCTGCAGCGAAAGCGGGTCGTCGTCAGCCACCATCTTGCCTTTGGCGATCACGATGGCCCGCGAACACACGGCCTCCACCTCTTCGAGGATATGGGTCGAAATGATCACGGCCTTCTTGCCGGACATTTCCTTGAGCAGCTCGCGCACCTCGTGCTTCTGATTTGGGTCGAGGCCGTCCGTCGGTTCATCGAGGATCAGGAGCTCGGGCTCGTGGACGATCGCCTGCGCCAGGCCGACACGGCGCTTGTACCCCTTGGAGAGCGTCTCGATCGGCTGATAGAGCACATTCCCGATATGCAGCTTCTCCACCGCGTAGTCGATGCCACGCTTCGTCTCTTCCTTCGACAGGCGACGCACCTTGCACACGAAATTCAGAAGCGAAATGGGAGTCATATCGCCATAGAGCGGCGCCCCCTCGGGCAGGTAACCGATCCGCCGCTTGATCTCCAGCGGATAGCGCGTCACGTCCTGGCCGGCCACCTCCACGGTGCCGGACGTCGGCGTCAAGAACCCGGTCACGATTTTCATCGTGGTCGACTTTCCCGAACCGTTCGGTCCGATAAATCCGAGCACTTCGCCCTGGTCGACCGAAAACGATACGTTGTCGACGGCGGTGATGGGACCGTACTTCTTCGTCAGCCCCCGAATATCGAGCAATGTCGTCACGTCGGTTCTTCCCTCCACAGCAGACAGCCAGGCGGCTGCCCCCTTACATCCGGATCGACAAGGCGGCGACGGCGGTGATTTTGGGCCCAGGGCCGATGAACTCGCCGTTGCCGGTCCATGTCCGGCATTTCTGTTATCCGCAAGGGCGTTCCAGGTCCCCTGCGTGCCGATTGCCGACCGATTTAGGCAATTGGTCCCGCCGTTTCAAGCAGGAAACCAAGAGCCCTTTCGCCACGACATCGGGCTGATACGCATATTGTTCTTACAAGCGGGCGGACCATACGCGAGTTGCGCGCAAATTACCCCGCCAAACACATGATTTTGAACGTTTTGTTCTAGGGGAACGGGCAGACCTCGCCGGTGACTTGAAGGAAGGCCCGTGCGCCGGCAACCAGGCTGAATCTGAATTCCCTATCATCCACTGCAACGGATTGATGAAGCGGCAACAGTCCTTCCGCTTGAAAGGATTCACCGCCCAAATGGCTGAAGACCGCCGTAACCGGCTTGGCCGGGTCAAACCAGCCGACGGGCTGACCGTCTGCGTTGCGCGCGGCTTCCCCGCTGGCGGTTATCGTGATCGCGCCGTCAGCGAAGGAAACGGACCCGTTCGCGCCGCTTTGTATTTCGTTGTTCACGATAAACCGCTTGGTGGCGCCCAATGGCTCACAGGCAATATCGTCGCGGGCCAGGGCGACCACAGATGCCAGCCGTTCGGTGCTGATACCGCTGGCGATACGCTGGCGCGCGGCGGCCAGAATTTCCGCCTCGGCCGCGTTGGGCACATCAGCTTCATAACGTTCTTGCCATTCGCTGACCCGGTCGCGTTCCGTGCGAAGGGCGGCCTTGAGCCCGGCAATCTCGGAACGCAGCGTGGCGCTCTCGGTCGTGATATCCGACAACCGGCCTTCCAGCACGCGTACTTCCTGATTGGCAACCTCGGTGCCGATATTCTTCGCCCACAGTCCGACACCCAGCCCGACGGCCAGAACCAGCCCCCAGCGGAAGATAAATCCGAACACCTGCCTGCGGCGACGCTGGCGATTCCGGTTGTCTGACAGGCCGAGCGACATGTGTACGTGTCCCTCGCTCAGCTACCGAACAGACCGAGTTCACGCAACGCGATGAACCCCATGGCCAGCCCGATGATCGCGAACAACGTCGCGATGGTCTTTTCCATCGTGCGCTGGGCGATCTTGCCCTGCAGGCGGGGGCCGATTTGGCCACCGATGATGACACCCGGAATTGTGTAGGCGACAAGGTTCCAGGGGATGGCATTCGCACCACCGGCCGCGATCAGCGCGGAGACCTGCGTGAACGAGGCCGCCGCGATGACCACAATTACCGTGAACACCGAGGTGGCCGCGGCGACCGGCACCGGCACATGGTTGCGCTTCACCAGCTGCGGCATGATGACTTCACCGATCCCGACCCCGAGCAACCCGGTCAGGAAGGCGCCCACGCCCGTGGTCGCGGCGCCATCGACGCCCTGCTTGGGTTTCTTGAAGTTATAGACCTGCCCGTCGGCGGCGGTGACGCTTACCGGCTCGCGGCCTGTGCCCTCAAACTCGTCCGGCCCCTCGGTGACCATTTCCTGCGGCGGATGATGCCGGAAAATGATCGGTGCCAACACGAGCATCAGCAGCGCATAGGCGGCCTTGAGCAAGCCTTCCTGGTCCTCGAGAAAGGCCAGCATCAGGGCCCCGACAATGGCGACCGGCACCGCGACCATAAGGAAGGGAAAGGCGCTTCGAAAATGGATCAGTTTCTTGCGGTAATAGCCCACGAAGCCCGACGAAAACCCGAAAACCTCGGTCATCAGCGCCGTGCCGATAGCCGCGGCGGTGCCCGCCAGCACATATTCCGGCCCGAGGAGCGGGAAAATGATCAGGAAAATCGGGGCAAACAGGGCCGCACCGCCAATACCGCTGAGCATGGCCGTCGTGGCGACCGCCATCGATATGGGAAACATGAACCAGTATCGCGTCCAGTCGAGATCCGCGAGAAATTCCATCGGGACATCCCTTGTTGGGAAACACTTGTGAGGACCCTCACTTTGGGCGGCGCAAGCTAGCGCGCCAGCCGGTGAAAATCCACGCGCAATTCAGTGATCTCAGGCCCCGAAAACGGTTCGCATCCCTTGACTCAACGCCCTGAATCGAAACCAATCACCCAACGCATCGCGAAACGCAAAAATGCGCGCGGCGCCACGGATCAGGATGAAGGGGGAACCAATGACAATCTCATTTGACGGCCGGGTGGCCGTGGTGACGGGGGCCGGAAACGGGCTCGGCAAGAGCTACGCCCTGGCGCTCGCGGCGCGCGGTGCCAAGGTCGTGGTCAACGATATCGGCGGGGCGATCGACGGCAGCGGCCAGTCGGGTACGCCGGCGCAGGCCGTGGTCGAGGAAATCACCGCCGCCGGCGGCGAGGCGGTCGCCAACTATGACAGCGTCGCCGACCCCGACAGCGCCGCCAACATCGTGCAGACGGCCCTCGATTCCTACGGTCAGATCGACATCGTCATCAACAATGCCGGGATCGTGCGCGACAAGTCGTTCCACAAGATGACTCTCGAGGATTACGAGTTCGTCGCCCGGGTGCATTATCTGGGCTCGGTCTATGTGACCCACGCCGCCTACCCCCATATGCGCGAAGCGAATTACGGCCGCATCCTCATGGTCTCGTCGAATTCGGGAATCTACGGCAACTTCGGCCAGACCAACTATTCCGCCGCGAAGCTGGCCGTCGTCGGCTTCATGAACACCCTGAAGATCGAGGGCGCGCGTAGCAACGTCGTGGTCAACGCGCTCGCGCCCCTCGCCGCGACCCGGATCGCCGAGCCGTCGGGCATCTTCGACACCTACGACCCCGAGTTGGTGACCCCCGACGCCGTGGCGGCGATGGTCGCCTATCTGGTGAGCGAGGACTGCACGGATTCCGGCAACATCATCGCCGCGACGGCGGGCTATTACTCACGCATCCAGATCATGGAGAGCGAAGGCGTGCGGGTCGATCCGCGGGCGGAGATGACGCCGGACAAGATCGCCGAGCTGTGGCCGCAGATCCACGAGATGCGCAACCCGCAACCCTATGAGGACGCGCTGTCCAACCTGACGGCGGTGATGGCCAAGGAAGACTAGCCCCTAGTCGCGGCGCAGTTCCCGTTTAAGGATCGCGCCGGCCTCGGCGATGGAGGCGCGGGAGCGTTGGTACAGGCGCTGCCACATCCAGATGAAGTGGGTCATGCCCTCCTCCACCTTGAAGTGGTGGGGCACGCCGGCCGCTCCCAGGTTGGCCGCCAGCGCCCGGCTGTCGTCGATCAGCGGGTCGAGATCGCCGACCATCACCCATGTATAGGGAAGCCCGGCCAGGTCGGCGTGGGCGGGCGCGATGCGCGGATCGGACGGGTCGGCATTCTGGCCGTCCAGGTAGCCGTCCCAGATCCACTGCATCTGGGCGACCGTCAGGCCATATGTACCATCGCCGATCTCGCGCCAGGACGGCGTGTCCACATCCAGCAGGTAGACCCCATAGACCAAGGCCAGCGCGCGGACCGCGCCGGTGTGTTTCAGCTGCACCCCGGCATACAGCGCCAGGGTCGCGCCGGCGGAATCCCCGCAGAACCCGATCCGCGACGGGTCGAGCCCGTATTCTGCACCCTGGTTCAGCACCCATTCGGCGACGGCCATGGTCTCGTCGACGGGCACCGGGAAACGGTGTTCGGGCCACAGCCGGTACTCGACGCTGGCCACCGCACAGCCGCTCTCCACCGCGAGCCGCCGGCAGATCTGGTCGTAGGCGGGCACATCCCCCGTCCACCAGCCGCCACCATGGATGAACACCGTCACCGGTGCCGGGCGTTCGCCGGTTGGAAAGTACAGCCGCAGCCGAAACGGCCCATGGGGGCCCTCGATCGTCACGTCATGCACCGCGTCGACGGGCAATTCCCCGTCGGGTTGATTCAGATAGGCGTAGTAACGCGCCCGGGCCGCGCGGCCTTCCTCGACCCCGACTTCCGCGGGATCGGGCAGGTTCGCGCCCGCGGCCTTCAGCTCGTCAAAGACGGCCTGCAGGCCCAGATCGACCGGTGATGGCATGCTGCTTCCTCCCCTATCCAATCCCGAGCGTGATGCCGCCATCGACCACCAGGGTCGCGCCGGTCACGTAGCGGGCCTCGTCCGAGGCGAGATACACCGCCGCATACGCCACGTCCCAGGCGTCGCCGATCCGGTTCAGCGGCACCTGTTCTTCGCGTGCGGCCCAGAGCGCGTCCACATTATCGTCGCCATAGGCCCCCTGCAGGGAATGAGACACCATCGGCGTCTGCATCAGGCCGGGCAGGATCGCGTTGCAGCGGATGTTTTCGGGTGCGTATTGCCGGGCGATGACGCGGGTCATCTGGGTCATCGCCGCCTTGGTCGTGGCGTAGGAGATATAGGGCACGTTCAGCCAGCGCTCGCCGGCGATGGAGGACACGTT
>Ga0209578_10001084_pt1 | contig 26588 bp, 24 predicted proteins | sample tdAd472_FD_187127 | JGI IMG/M metagenome (GOLD analysis project Ga0209578, IMG submission 187127) | Marine sediment microbial communities from the Atlantic coast under amendment with organic carbon and nitrate - tdAd47.2 (SPAdes)... | ecosystem: Environmental > Aquatic > Marine > Coastal >...
CTCGCGCGCATATGGGAATAGTACGTTGGGGCAGAAGCTGCCGATGAGCGCGCCCATCTCTTCCTTGGCGTAGCCACCGATTTCGAACAGGCCGGCCTGCTGTAGCTCGATAAGGAAAATTGTTTTGTCGTCTTCTTTGGTCTTGGTGTCCACGGTGATTGTAAGTACGACTTCGTGCATCGTGTCACTGATCGGCGTATGCGAGCTGCGCAGGTTGAGGTTGGTGTTCGGTGACCACTCCTGCGTGTTGAAAATGCCGGGCGTCTGCGGCGACTCGAAAGAGAAGTCCTTCACATATACCTTGACTACAGACAGCCGCTTTTCGGCGCCGTTTTTATCCTGTTCAGCCATTTTTCTTTCCTGGTTTTAAAGAGAATTTTCGCCGCTCGTGAGCTCGGCAATTAGTTGGTCCAGTTCGCCACTTTTGTCGAGCGAACACAAATCGTCAAAGCCACCGACGTGATGATCGCCGACAAAAACCTGCGGCACCGATCGGCAGCCGCTGCGCGCTTCCATTTCCGCGAGGAGGTCGGCGTCCCTCGAGACGACGACATCCTTGAAACGGATGTCTTTGCGCGTTAGCAACATGCGCGCCGCGGCGCAGTATGCGCAATGCTCATCGCCGTAGACGGTTACGCGGGTATCGTCGCTCATCGCACCCCGAAGGCTATTTCTTGCTCTTTGTTTTCTTGCCCGTAACGACAGGTAGTCCGGCCTGGCCCCACGCAGCCATACCGCCTTTCAAACCGTAGACGCTTTCGAAGCCCGAATTGCGCAAGGTGTTGGCGGCCTTGGTCGACGTGATACCGGAGTCGCAAACGGCGATCACGGGCTTGTTCTTGAGCTTGTCGAGCTTGGGCAAGTGACCCGTGAGTTCGTCCATCGGAACGCTCTTCGCGTTGACTATGTGGCCGCTCGAAAACGCTTCCTTGCTGCGCAGGTCGATGACGATAGCGTCATTGTTGATCAGCCTGACGGCATCGGTCGGCGGCACGGCCAGCATGCCGCTGGCCTTGCGGCGCAGCTCCGTAAAAATGACCAGCAAGAAGCTGGTCACCAGTGCGAACACCAGCAACGTGTGATTGCTGGCGAACTCTATAAATTTATCCATGAGTCGTATTGCGCGAGGATCGCGCCGGGCGAAAAGCGGCATTATAGCAGCGCTCCGCGATGGAAATACCCCGGAAACGATCTACACTGTGCGCCCATGCGAACCGCCCGCCTTCTCGCAATTCTGCTCCTTGCCGCGTCACCGGGCCTTTCGGCCCAGGACGGCGAGGGCCAGCTCGCGAAAATCAAGGAACGCGAGCTCGAAGAGGTGCGCGAGCGCATCAGCGAGCTCAAGCAGAGCATGGACGAGAGTGCGGAGGACCGCGACCGCCTGACAGTGGACCTGCAGGCGGCCGAGGTCGGGATTGCGGAGAGGCGTCTGCGACTCAAAGACCTCGAACGGCAGCGTGCTTACAGCATGAAACGGCTTACGGAGCTCGATACCGGCATCGCCCGGCGGGAAGCGGAGCTTGCCGGCGAGTCCGAGAGCCTCGCGGGACAAGTACGCGCGGCGTACATGAGCGGCAACCAGGAGAAGATAAAGTTGCTGCTGAATCAGCGCGATCCCGCAACACTCGGCCGGGTCATGACCTACTACGGCTATCTGAACGACTATCGGGCCGGCAATATCGAAACGGTTAGCGCGAGGATTCGGGAGCTCGCGCAGTTGCGCAGCCAGGTTGCCGCCGAGGAAGCGCGGCTGTCCGACCTCGCGAAACTCCAGCAGCAGGATCTCCGCGAAATCAGCGAGGCGCAGAATGAGCGCACTATGCTACTGGCCGCCCTGAAGAACAAGCTTGCGACAGAAGGCCGGGAGATCGACGGCCTGGCCGCACAGGAAAAAGACCTGGCGCGCCTGATCGCCGAGTTGACCAGCATTCTGTCCGATTACCCGATCACCTCGGAGGAGCCGTTCGGCGAACACCGCGGTCGGTTGACGTGGCCGGTTGCGGGCAAGCTGCTGCATGACTTCGGGCAACCACGCGTGGGCGGGCGCCTGAAATGGAATGGTGTCGTGCTGGCGGCGCCGCGCGGCCGGGAGGTGCGGTCGGTGTATCACGGTCGCGTTGCATTTGCCGACTGGCTCGCCGGCCTCGGCCTGCTCGTGATCGTGGACCACGGTGATGGCTACATGACCCTGTACGGTTATAACGAGACTATCCTCAAGAACGCCGGGGACTGGGTGGCTCCCGGCGACGTCATTGCGACCGTCGGCGACAGCGGTGGCCAGATGCAGTCCGCGCTGTACTTCGAAATTCGCAAGGGCAAGGACCCGGTGAATCCGCGGCGCTGGGTGACGCGCAGACCCGGTGATTAATCCTTCCGGCGCTTGATGTCCATGGATGGACGAATGCCGCGAAGCACAGGGACGTGCGAGAGCGGCGAACTTCCGTCGAGAAACACCCCGTCCGGCCTGTTAGTGCAACCTGCCACCCGGGTAGATCGTTTGTCGGGTAGAGCTGTCCCGGCGGGCGGTATGAGTGCACAGACGCATCCCGTACTCTGTGCTATGTTGGTTTCTTCCGCTCGGTAAAGCGCCGGGCAGATGTTGTTCGGGGTATGGTATGTCGTTGAAAATCAGGGCCATTCTGGTGATCGTCATCGGCACGGTGATGGGCCTGAGTCTGTCGATCGGTGGTGGTCTGCTGTCAGAGACACAGAGTCCTGATGCCGACGAGCTGGCCTGGGAGCAGGCCCGCTTGTTCGCCGAGGTCATGGAACGCGTCAAGCGGGATTATGTTGAGCCGCTCGATGACAGCGAGCTCCTGGAAAGCGCTATCCGCGGCATGGTCGGTGATCTCGATGCGCACTCCCAGTACCTGGACGCCGATGAGTATCGGGATATCCGCATCAGTACCACGGGCAGTTACACCGGTGTCGGTGTCGAGATCGCCGAGGTGGGCGAGGTCGACAAAACCATCAGGGTGATTGCGCCGATTACCGGCTCACCGGCGGCGCGCTCCGGAATCCGTAGCGGCGACCAGATTATCGCGGTCGACGGCATCGCGGTCGAAACCGACCATTTGCAGGATACGATCGGCCGCATGCGTGGCAGACCCGGATCGAGAATCAGCGTCACGGTGCTCCGTGATGGCGAGGCGATTATTCACGAGATGCATCGTGAGATCATTCGCGTGGCCAGCGTGCACCACGAAAACCTGGGGCCCTCCTACGGTTACGTGCGAGTCAGCCAGTTTAGCGAGACGACGGCGCGCGAATTGAGCCGCGCCATCGATGCCATGCAGGACACCAACGAAGGTATGCTCGACGGACTGCTTCTCGATTTACGCAGTAACCCGGGCGGGGTGCTGGATGCCGCAGTGGATGTGGCGGACCTGTTCCTCGACGCCGGTGTGATCGTGAACGCAATCGGTCGCACCAGCGAGGCCAGGTTCACGCGCTCTGCCCATCGTGGTGACGTCCTCGACGGGGCAGAACTCGTCGTGCTAATCAACGAGGGCTCGGCATCCGCCTCGGAGATCGTGGCCGGGGCACTGCAAGACCACGGGCGCGCGGTCGTTGTCGGTACCGCCTCGTTCGGCAAAGGCCTTGTGCAAACAGTCATGCCACTATCTCAGGGCCGTGCGATCAAGCTAACCACCTCTCGTTATTACACGCCATCCGGCGATTCGATTCATGAAACCGGCATTACGCCCGACGTCTATGTTGAGGGCACGCTCGGCTATCCCGACGGCAGCCTTAGCAGCCACGTCGATCGGGAGCACGACACCCAGTTGCAGGAGGCTCTGGACCGCCTGCAGCGCGGCAACGTGATGCACAGCAAGGCCAAATGATTCCACGACAGCTCCGCGCCATCGCGGCGGTTGTGTCTCTTTGTCTGGTGGCCGCGAACAGCCGGGCAGATGCAGCACCACGAATCGCAATCATTATTGACGATCTCGGTTATCACCTCGCGGCTGGCCGGCGCGCGATCGCGTTGCCCGGGCCGGTCGTCTGCGCAATTCTGCCGAGCACACCGGGAGCCATGTCGCTGGCGAGAGCAGCTCACGAACACGGCAAAGAGGTCCTGCTGCACTTGCCGTTGCAGTCGGCTGTCGATCATGTGCCGGAACCGGGCGGAATCACCCTGGACATGAGCCGGCAGCGCTTTTCCGAAACCTTTGCCAACGATCTGGAATCAGTGCCGTTTGCGAGTGGCGTTAACAATCACCGTGGCAGCATGCTGACCCGACATCCCGGGCACATGCGCTGGCTGATGGAAGACATCCTGGCGGCGGACGACCTGTTTTTTGTCGACAGCTACACAACCCACCGGAGCGTTGCGCTGCAAATCGCATCCGAGAAAGGCGTGCCGGCGATCAAGCGTGACGTGTTCCTCGATGTCGATCCCGACAGGCTGGCGAACGAATTCGAGCGCCTGAAGACGCTGGCACGGGAGCGCGGCCTGGCCGTGGGTATCGGCCACCCGTACCCGGCGACGCTTGCCTTCCTGGAACACGAGATACCGCGGCTGGTCGAAGAAGGTATTCAGCTGGTGCCGCTCCGAGAACTGATAGAATTTCAACGATGATTACCAGAATAATTGTGAGCGCGGCATGCCTGCTCCTTGCAGGCGCCGTCATGGCACAGGATGATGAAGTCGCCTGCACGATGGACTACACGCCGGTCTGCGGCGCGGACGGCAAGACCTACAGCAACGAGTGTGTTGCGCACGCCGCAGGTGCCGAAATCGCCAGCGAAGGCGAGTGTCCGGCGCAAACCGACGGCGAGTGCAGTGAAGAATACGATCCGGTCTGCGGCGTTGACGGCAACACCTACATCAATGAGTGCATTGCTGCGAGGTCCCATATCGAGATCGCTGGCCTCGGGGCCTGTGCGCCGAGCGGCTGCCCCGGCATCGAGGAGCCGGTATGCGGGATGAATGGCCGCACTTACCTCAATCGTTGCGAGGCCGATCTCGATCGCGTGCCCGTACAGCGAGCCAGTACCTGCGATACGGAAAACTGTCCGGCGGTCTTCACGCCCGTCTGCGGCAACGATGGCGTTTCCTACGAGAACGCCTGTCTTGCGGACAAGGCCGGCATCAACACGTACACGCTGGGCATGTGTAACCAGCGGCCCTGTCCCAACCTGTTTGTGCCGGTATGCGGTTTCGACGACGTGACGTACGGCAATGCGTGCCACGCAGAGCGTCGAGGCACGCGCATCCAGTATGCCGGCGTCTGTGAAGACCAGGGCAAGAACTGCCCGCGGGTCTATCTGCCGGTCTGTGGTATGGACTTAATTACCTACGACAACGAGTGCCAGCTCGATAACGCAGGCGTCATCAAGGCGTACGCAGGCGCCTGTATCGGCGACTAATTCCAGGCGGGCCGCATGCGGCCATTCGCATCCGGCGCATAGGGCATCCAGACCAGACCCACCAGCGGCACATGAATGTCGGCCGTCTTTGCGCGCAGAATGATCTCCTCGAGCAGTTCGGATTGGGCGTCGAAAGCCGTGTCGAGTTCATTGATCTCGTGTTGCAGGTCCTTGTTCAGCGCCTGCAGGTCCGCCTGAACTTTCTGCGCCGTCTGTTTCGCTCGTGCAACGTCGGCAGCTTCCTTGCGCGCACCGCCGGCAGTCTTTATCGCCGTTCCGACGCGGCCCGCCGACGTCGTCGACATTCGCTTGCGGCCGAGCACGGCGCCGAGTATTGCCGTACCGATCGAGACGACGGTGTCGAGATTTTTTTTCGTTGCCTGCTGTTTCTCGCGAGCGATTGCCTGCTGTGCACGCAACAGGCGATTTTCGAGCGTCGTTGTTTTGCTCGCATAGCGCTTGCGCAATTTTGCAATCGCCTGGTCGCGTTTTTCGCTGGCGACTGTCTGCAGGCGCACACGGAATTCGCCCTCGGTTTCAGTTGGTTCCGAGGTCAGGCGAAACCGCTTGTTGCGATACAGCGTGATTGTCTCGTTCTGCCGGATCCAGCGCTTGAAGTCCTTCTGCCAGGCGGAATAACGTTTGGCGTCGGTCGCTGACCCCGGGATCTCCGCGTAAACGCTGCCGGGCTCACCCGCATCTCCCAGCTCTTCGAGTGCCAGGCCGAGCGTCTCGGCGTTGTCCCAGTCGACGTCGACAGGCCCTTCCTCCATCTCGACCGTGTATACCGCCGCGCGCTCGTCTTCCACGCCATAGCGGGCACTGGAAAACACGACGTCGGCAGCGCCGACCAGGCGCGGGTAGTAGGTGACATCCCCGGCACTGGCCGGCACAAAGACCTGCTCGATAGCTGGTGGCAGCGACGGCATGTCGGTGCTGCCCTTCTGTTTACGTTTCGCGGGTCCGGTAGCGATTGCGGCCAGCCTTTGTCGCGCCTTGTCCATCAACAGCCGGATGTGGTTTCTCGTCATCGGCCCGGCGAGGTAGGACATGACCCAGCGCGTACCGAACACCACCGCCGCATCCTCGTGCACGTTGTGCAACAGGAAGCGACGCTTGCCGAGCCCGGCGAGCGTGCGCTCCATCGCCTGCTTGTTGAAGTCGCCGTGGCTGGCGCCCTCGAGACCCTCCATGACGCGCGCCTTGTCGCGCTCCGTTTGCAGGCGACCGATGAACCACGTGCCGGTGTTCGAGAGACCCTTGTAGTCAAGGTCGACAGGATTCTGCGTCGCCAGCACGAGCCCGAGGCCGTAGGCCCGGGCCTGCTTCAGCAGTGTCAGGAACAGCGCCTTGGTCGGCGGGTTTGCGACGGGTGGCATGAAACCGAAGATCTCGTCCATGTAGAGGATCGCGCGCAGGCTCGGTGTGCCTTGCTGTGCTCGCATCCAGGCGATGATCTCGCTCAGCAGCATCGACACGAAGAACATGCGTGAGGCATCGTCGAGATGCGCGATCGACATAATCGATACGCGCGGTTTGCCTTCCGCCGTATAGAGCAGTTGCTTCGCGCTTAGTGGCTCGCCCTGCATCCACGCCTCGAAGCCCGGAGCGGCGAGCAGATTGTTGAGCTGCATTGCCAGCGTGAAGCGGTCTTTTGCCGGGAAGAAGGAATCGAGGCCCATAACGCCGATCTGAGTGAATGGTGGGTCCTGTATTGCGGCGATCAGTGCGGCGATGCCGAGGTCACGGCCTTCCTGCCAGGCGTGGTCGAGCAATCGCGAGATGAGAATGTGTTCGCGGCTGGTAACGGGGTCGGCGTCGATTCCGAGCAAGGTAAGAATGCTGGTAGCGGTCGCTTGTATGCGCTCCCGGTACAGGTCGACGTCTTCCAGCAGGGCCGCTTCCGGCGCGGCAAACGAGCGCAGTACGGACACAGGCAATCCGGCATTGCTGCCCGGCGTGTAGATCGCGAGATCCACGGTGTTGCGTAATTGCGCGATCCGCTTTCCGGTCTGGCCCCACTCGCCAAGGCCCTTCTTCCAGAGGGCCGCTTGCGACGCCGCGAACTCGTCGGTCGTCTGCCCCTTGTCGCTGGCTGCCCGCGGATTGACCCAGGGACGAAAATCATCAGCGCCGAGCTTCGGGAACGTCAGCAGCAGGTTGCCCATGTCGCCCTTCGGGTCGATCGCGATTACGGGCACGCGATCCAGGGCGGCTTCTTCCAGTATGCCGATGCCGAGCCCGGTCTTTCCCGAGCCCGTCATGCCGATGATTACGGCATGCGTGGTGAGGTCCTTGGCGTCATAAAGTACGAGCTCATCTGTGAGTTCGTCTGCGGCCGCGTCATAGCGCTTGCCGAGGTAAAAGCTACCGAGTTTCTCGAAGTTCAGCATGGTTTCCGGATCCGTAAAATTTGAGGCGATTCCAGACGAAGCTCTTCACGCGCACTACCAGCCGCAATCGCGGTTTGCGTTCTGCGCTCTGAGATATTCCATCAGTGGCGCGAAATAGTCGACGATCGCCGTGGCGTCCATCTCGCGCGCGCCCGTCAGTTCCTCGAGCGTGTCCTGCCAGGGTCGACTCTGACCTGCCTCGAGCAAGGCATGGAAGCGCTTGCCCGCCTCTTTGCTGCCGTAAATCGAGCAGGACGGCAGCTCGCCTTCGTGGCCGGCGATCTCGCATAGCGACCGCTGCAACTGAAATTGCAGAATGTTCGCAAGGAAATAACGTGTGTAGCCGTAGTTTGACGGGACGTGAAACTTGGCGCCGGGATCGAAGTCTTTCTCGCTGCGCGCGACGGGTGCGGCAACGCCCTGGTGTTTCGTGCGCAGGTCCCACCAGGCCTGGTTGTAGTTCTCGGCTGCGACTTCGCCCGAGAACACATTCCAGCGCCATTCGTCGACGAGCTTTTGCCACGGCAGTAGCGCAACGTTGCGCAGGGCCATCTGCATCTGCCGGTTGATCTCGGCCTGGCGGCTTTGTTCAGCGGATTTGATCAGGCCGACTTCGGCAAGGTACTCGGGTGTCATGGACAGCGTGACGACATCGCCGATCGCCTCGTGGAATCCGACGTGTGCCGAGCCGCGGAACAAAGCGGGTTGGTCCTTGTAGGCACGTTGGTAATAATTGTGACCGAGTTCGTGATAGATCACCTTGAGCTCATCGTAGGTTTGCTTGATGCACATTTTGATGCGCAGATCATTACCGCCGTCGAGGCCCCATGCACTGGCGTGGCAGACGACTTCGCGATCGGCAGGTTTGGTGAACATCGAGCGCTCCCAGAATGTATCCGGAAGCCGCTCCATGCCGAGGGACACGTAGAAGCTTTCCGCCGAACGCGTCATCTCCTGTGGGGAGTAGTTCCTGGTCTTCAGCGTAGTGTCGACATCGAGATCGGCGGCGCCGGGGTACGGCTCCATGATGTCGTACAAGAAGTCCCACGACTGAGCCCACATGTTACCGAGCAGGTGCGCGGGGATCGGTTGATCCTGCGGCACCTTGTCCTCACCATAAACTTCGCCGAGTTTTGCGCGCACATGGCAGTGCAGTTCGTCGTACAGCGGACTGACCTGTTCCCACAGGCGCGCTGCCTCGGACTGGAAATCGGCCGGGCTCATATCGAAGCCCGCACGCCACATCTCGCCGAGGTCGCCGTAGCCGAGTTCGCGCGCGCCTTCGTTCGCAAGCGCCACGTAGCGGGTGTACTTATCACGCATCGGGGGTGCAATCGTGCGCCACCCGACCCAGGCATCGAGCAGCTCGTCGTAATCGCGGCTCGTCTGCATCAGACCCTCGAGTTCCGTGCCGCTCATGCAGTCATCGTCACTGCGGCAGTACTTGCCGGCGCCGTACATGCCACTCAGATCCGTCGCGACCCGCGTGAGCTCACGCCGCTTCGCGGGATCGGCGGGTGTCGGCAGCGATGTGCCGAGCTTCAGCAGGTCGAGTGCGCGCCGCGTTTCGGGCGCCAGTTCCTGGCCGTCGTAGGCGAGCGCCTGCCGTACCATGTTGCCGTGCCATTCGGCATAGCGCTCTTTTGCGCGAGACGCCAGGACGGCCGTGTCCTCGGTGATGTAGGTGACGCGCACCCAGCCCGCGGCACCAAGTTCGCGGCTTAGCTCCTCAAGCTCTGAATTCGCGCGGGCGACGAACTGCTCGGCGGTTTCAGCCGGCGCCGTGTCTGCGGCCTCTTCCGATGCGGGTTGTGTGCAAGCCGCGATAGCGATCGCAAGCAGGCTGCCCGCAAGGAGTTTTGCGAGGTTGCTCATGTGTTTTACCTTTAACGCCACTTCTATTGTAATTTTCTATTTGACCGGTTTCGGACCGCGGGCTAATGGACCGCCGGATTTACTTTTGGATTCTATCGATCAACGATAATCAGACATCGTTAGCCGTCCGCAGCGAGCGATTCGTCCTCACTTTCTTTGGGCTTCTTCGTGAACAGCCGAGACATGATGATACCGAGTTCGTACAGCAGGTAGACGGGTACGGCGAGCAAGGTCTGGCTGATGATGTCGGGCGGTGTCAGGAACATGCCGACGACGAACGCCATCAGGAAAACGTAAGGGCGCGCCTTCGTGAGCTTCTTGGGTGTTGTCAGCCCGGTCCATACGATGAGCACCGTTGCGACCGGCACTTCGAACGCGATGCCGAAAGCCAGGAATATCTTGATGATGAAATCGAGAAACGCGGAGATGTCCGGTTGGTTCTGGACGATGTCCGGCGTGACAGAGACGAAGAAGCCGAACACGAGGTCGAAGACGACAAAGTATGCGAATGCGATGCCGGCATAGAAAAGAAGGATGCTCGACGCAAGCAAGGGAAACGCGAAGCGCTTTTCTTTTCTGTACAAGCCCGGCGCGACGAACGCCCACACCTGGTACAGCACGACGGGCATGGCGATGAACAGCGCCGCGAAAAATGTCAGCTTGAGTGGCGTCAGTAACGGCGCCGCCGGTTGCACCGAGATCAACTGTCCCCCGGGGATAACGCTGATGATCGGTTGTGCCGCAATTTCGAAGATCTGGTTCGCAAACGGCACGAGCACGATAAATACCAGGATTACTGCGATGAAAATTCGGACGAGTCGCTTACGTAGCTCGATCAGGTGCGATAGCAGCGTGCCTTCTGCCAGGTCTTCCTTCTCTGTGGTGACCGGCGCGCTCACGCCGGCTTCTCTTCTTCGTCGCTGTTGGCCGTCTCGGCTTCACCTTTCGCGTCATCGATACTATCGGGCTCGACGTCATCGGGTTCGACCTCATCGGGCGGCGACTCGTCGTGCAGGGGCGAATAGGTGTCATCGTCGTGCGGTATGTGCGCCGTGGCCGGGCCGATCGTGAGATCGTCCACGAATTCGTCTTTGAGCTTCTTCAGGTCTTTGAAGTCTTCACTGACGTCCAGCTCTTCCTCGAGCTGACGTTTCAGGACGCGTGTCATGCGACGCGCCTGGCCCACCCAGGAGCCAAGCTGGCTGGCGACCTTGGGCAAGCGTTTGGGACCGAGCACGACGAGCCCGATCATGAACAATATGACGAGCTCAAAGAAACCGACGCCGGACATGGGTGCTGGCCGATTCAGGCGTCTTTGCGGGGCTCTTCAACCGGCGTGTTTTCGAAGTCGGCGTCTTCCTTGGAGTCGTCGTTCAACTGGTCTTTTGTTTCTTCCGCCTCGCTCATGGCGCCTCGAAAACCCTTGACCGCGCTGCCGAGGTCCGAGCCCAGCGTGCGCAGACGCTTCGTGCCGAAGATGGCGAGCACGATGACCAGAATGATCAGAAGCTGCGGCCAGCTAATGTTGCCAAACATTCGAAAACTCCCGGGGCAGTCGCCCCAAACTATCTCTCAATCGCCCGGCTGACGCCGGACGCGCATTATGTTCATGATACCGCCACTGTCGCAATAAAACCGTACGGATGTCACGTAATGCGCCCCCACGAGAGTGCCGTCAGGACTCGATCCAAAAGGTCACGGGACCGTCATTCGTCAGCGTAACCTTCATATCGGCTCCGAAGGAGCCGGTTTCAACCTTGTCCAGCGATCCATGGCAAATCTCCACCAGGCGCAGGAAGTAGTTCTTGCCTTTGTCCGGCGCCGCCGCCTTCGTGAAGCTCGCGCGTGTGCCCTTTTTAGTGTCCGCGGCCAAGGTGAACTGCGGGACGAGCAGCAAGCCTGCAGATTCGTCGACGACGCTACGATTCATGCGGCCCTCGGCGTCAGGAAATACACGATAGCCAAGGAGGCGCTCCGCGAGGCGGGCGATATCATGGTCCGTGTCGTCGCGGTGCACGGCGACGAGGACGAGCAGGCCGCGGCCGATCTCGCCGATGGTCTTGCCGTCGACCCGGACGTCCGCCCGGCTGACGCGCTGAATGAGGCCGATCATTTGTCCGCGATCTCCACAAATTCACGCTTTCGAGTGCCTTTATTAATGCATCAACGAGTAACAAAGGCCATAGCCGGAGGCCACAGGTGAGAATCTCTTCGGACCGGCCGGTGGGCAGGGTGCTCTGGTAGCGAAACGGGGCCGGCCCTGTCGCGGTGGCCACGGATGGCGTTCCCGGGCAGCGGCCTCCCGGCCGGTCCAGGGAAGGCAGGGCCCCGGCGATCGGGGCCCACTTTCTGTAACCAACAACTTAAATATGACAGTATAAACCCACAATAAGCTAGTTAGTGAATATAGTGGGAAATATAGACGCATTTAAATCATATAAAGACAAGAATGTGGGATAGATTGTGTTGATAGCAGCAACGGTCACCTTGCGAGTGCAGCCATTGGCGCCCATAGGCGCGGGGAAATACACTAGCCGCAACGCCAAATGTGCCAATGGGGAGCTCCATGAAACGACGACAGTTTGTAGGCGGTCTTGCTGCGGCTGCGAGCCTTGCGGCTTGCGCGAAGCAGGACGACGGCGCTGGCGTAGTGGCCCCACAATTCGGTGAGACATTCCAGTGGTCGGTGGCCACCTCCTGGCCGCCGAAGTACCCGGGGCTCGGCATTGCCGTGAACAACCTGGCCGATCGTATCGACAGGGCGTCGGGTGGGCGGCTGAAAATCAAGGTGTACGCTGGGGGCGAGCTGGTGCCGCCGTTCGAGGCCTTCGATGCAGTCCGTCGCGGCATGGTCGAGATGGGGCACGATGCGGCCTACTACCACAAGGGCAAGGTACCGGCCGCGCAGTTCATGACCGCGATTCCGTTCGGCATGACCTACATGGAGATGAATGGCTGGCTGTACTACGGCGGCGGCCTGGAGCTATGGCGCGAATTGTACGAACCGCTCAACCTCGTGCCGTTTCCCTGCGGTAACACCGGAGTGCAGATGGGCGGCTGGTTCAACAGGGAGATCAACTCGATCGATGACCTGCGGGGGCTCAAGATGCGCATCCCGGGTCTCGGTGGAGAGGTTTTCGGGCGCGCCGGCGGCACGCCCGTTACGCTGCCGGCGTCTGAAATTTACACGGCACTAAAGACGGGCGTCATTGACGCGACGGAGTGGGTGGGACCCTACAACGACACCACACTCGGATTGCACACAGCAGCGAAATACTATTACTACCCCGGATGGCAGGAACCCGCACCTGCGTTGCAATGCTACGTCAACAAGCAGGCCTGGGATTCGCTGCCACCCGATCTGCAGGCAATCATCGAAGTCTCCTGCCAGGCGATCACGACAGATATGCAGGCCGAGTACACGCACGGTAATGCGATGGTGCTGCAGCAGTTGAAGGACGATCCAAATATCGAGATCCGGCCGTTCCCGGACGAGGTGCTCCAGTTCCTGAAGTTGAAGGCCGACGAGATCGTCGCCGAATTGGTGCAGGAAGACCCGATGACTGCCAGGATTTACAAGTCCTGGTCGGAGTTTCTCGAGAAGTCGATACCGAATCAGCGCATCACCGAACAGGCATTCCTCGCGACCCGCCAAAAATAACCAAATAACCGGTACCTGGCACCACCTTTCGAATGTTTGGAACATTTGTCAACGGCAGGCAAATGTTCCAAACATTCGAAACGTTCGAAAGGTGGTGCCAGGTACCGTCTTAGCTACCGTAGATTTTTTCCGGCAGCCAGGTGGCCAGTTCGGGGAACATCGCGAGCAAAAACAGCGCGAAGATCTGGATTGCGACGAAAGGAATGACGCCGCGATAAATCTGCTCCGTCGTTACCGATGGCGGTGCAACACTGCGTAAATAGAACAGCGCGAACCCGAACGGCGGCGTCAGGAACGAAGTCTGCAGGTTGATCGCAATCATGATGCCCAGCCACACCGGGTCGAGCCCCATCGTGAGCAGGACGGGCCCCACAATCGGCACGACGACAAACGTGATTTCGATGAAGTCCAGCACGAAGCCTAGCAGGAACATCACGAGCATGACGACGATCACGGCGCCGACGACGCCACCGGGTAGTGCGCCGAGTATGGCGTGGACTCCGTCATCGCCACCGTAGCCGCGGAACACGAGCGAGAAGATCGAGGCACCGATCAGGATCAAAAAAACCATGCTGCTGATCTTGAGCGTAGCCTGCGTGATGTCCTTGAGACGCGCGATCGTGACTTCGTTGCGTAATAGCGCCAGAAACAGCGCGCCCATGCCACCGACACCGGCTGCTTCGGTCGGTGTCGCAACGCCGCCGAGGATCGAACCCAGCACGGCAAGAATCAGCGCGAGCGGCGGAAACAGTGCGCGCAAAACCTGAAACCCTGAAACCGTGTCGTCTGCGCCGCGCTCGTAGGCGGGCATCAGGCCGGGTTTGATCAGTGCAGTGATAACCAGGTAGGCGACGTACAGCAAGACAAGTAGCAAGCCGGGAATCAACGCGCCGGCAAACAGGTCTCCGACGGAAACCGTCTTTGGTGCGAAGACGCCCATCTCGAGCTGCGCCTGCTGGTAAGCGCTTGTCATCACGTCACCGAGCATGACAAGAATGATCGACGGCGGGATGATCTGGCCGAGCGTTCCGGACGCGCAAATTGTGCCGGTCGCGACTTCGGGGGAATAGCCACGCCGCAGCATCGTCGGCAATGACAGCAGGCCCATGGTTACGACCGTCGCGCCGACGATTCCCGTACTCGCGGCAAGCAACATGCCCACGAGCGTTACGGAAATGCCGAGTCCGCCGCGAAGCGTTCCGAACAGCCGGCTGAGTGTGTCAAGCAACTCCTCGGCAATACGGGCACGCTCGAGCGTCACGCCCATGAACACGAATAACGGCACGGCAACGAGAGTTTCGTTGCTCATGATTCCGAACACGCGATTGGGCAGTCCGGACAACAGCGCTTCGTTGAAAGTACCGGTAACGACACCGACGGCCGCAAAGATGAGCGCGGTGCCACCGAGTGTGAAAGCCACAGGGAAACCCGCCAGCAGCACGAGAATCACGGACATGAACATGAGCAGCGCAACCCACTCCATCGTCAGCGACCCCGGATCGTGCGAACCGACGCCAACAGCATCGATATGCCTTGCAACGTAAGTGCGAGCGGCATCAGCAGCAGCACCGTTTTCAACAACGGAATCAGCGGGTACGGCAAACCGCCGGGCTCACGTGACGACTCACGTAACTGCCACGAGATAACAACGAAATCCCAGGCGGCATAGGCGAGAAAAACACTCACCGGCAACAGGAAAAAGGTGGCGCCGAGAAAGTCGACCCACGCGCGCCGCGTCTTGCTCATGTTCCGATAGATGATGTCGACACGTACGTGCTCTTCCTGTTGCAGGGTAAAGGCGGCGCCAAGCATGAACACGACAGCGTGCATCCATATGACGGACTCCTGCAACCAGACGGCGCCGGCGTCGAATACGTAACGCATGATTACGACGATGAAGGTGACCAGCACCATCAGCAGCGTCAGCCACGACACAGAGCGGCCGACGACAATGCTTATCCGGTCGAGCACATTGCTTGTGCCGCCGTGCGCGTCGTCGTTCAAGGTGGCGGCCTCAACGCCGCCAGAACATGGGCGTGATCAGGACCAACAGCGTGAAAATCTCGAGACGTCCGAGCAGCATGCCGGCGATGGCGATCCATTTCGCCCCGGCGCTCAATGTCATGAAGCCCGACGACACGTCACCCAGGCCCGGGCCGAGGTTGTTGAGCGTCGCCGCAACGGCCGAGAACGCCGTGACCTGATCGAGTCCGCTGGCCATCATCGCGAGCATCATGCCCGCGAAGACAATGACGTAGACCGAGAAGAACCCCCAAATGGCGTCCACGACACGGTACGGGACAGCCTTATTGCCGAGCTTGACCGGAATCTCCGCACTCGGATGCACGAGGCGAATGATCTCGCGAACGCCCTGCTTGTAAATGAGTAGCCAGCGAATCACCTTGATGCCACCGGCCGTGGACCCCGCCGAGCCGCCGATAAAACTGGAGAAAATAAGCAGTACCGGAATCGCGGCCGGCCACGCAGAGAAGTTGTCCGTCGTGAAGCCGGTCGTCGTCGCGATGGACACCGCCTGGAAGAAACCATTGACTATTGTGTCCCGCACCGAATCGTAGGTGCCGAAACGAAACAGCGCGCCAACCACGAGCAACGACATCACCACGAGCATGACAGTGTAAGCGCGAAACTCCGGGTCCTGACGATAGTGCTTGATCGAAACGTATCGCCAGGCGTAGAAGTGCAGCGAAAAATTGATGCCGGCAAAAAACATGAACACGATCGCCACGAGATCGACAGCGGTGCTGTCAAAGTATCCGATGCTGAGATCGTGGGTCGAAAACCCACCGATCGCGACAGTCGAAAAGGCATGGCACAACGCATCGAACCAACTCATGCCGGCAATCAAATAACCCGCAAAGCAACTCACCGTAAAGGCGAGATACACGTACCAGAGGGCTTTCGCGGTTTCGGTGATGCGGGGCGTGAGCTTGGTGTCCTTGACCGGCCCGGGAGTTTCCGCGCGATACAGCTGCATGCCGCCGACGCCGAGCATTGGCAGCACAGCAACGGCCAGAACGATGATGCCCATGCCGCCGAGCCACTGTAGCTGTTGACGGTAATAGAGAATCGATCGTGGCAGGTCATCAAGACCCGTCAGGACAGTCGCGCCGGTTGTCGTAAGCCCGGAAATCGACTCGAACACGGCGTCTGTGATCGACATCGACAGGTGGTCGTCGAAGTAGAGCGGCGCGGCACCAAACGTACCGAGTACGGTCCAGAACGCGGCGACGACGAGGAAGCCGTCGCGCAGGCGCAACTCTTTGCGTTGCTTGTGCACCGGCAGCCAGCATAAGACTCCGGCAGCCAATGTCAGGCCGAAGCCCTCGACGAATGACAGCCAGGCCTGATCTTTGAAAATTACGCTGATGATGATCGGCGGCAGCATCGTCAGGCTGAACATCATCAGCAGTAGCCCGAGGATGCGTTGTACGACAGTCCAGTTCATCGCAAGGTGTCAGACGAACGAAACACCCACCTGGAACAATTGCTCCAGGCGCTCGATCTTGCGACGGTCGGTCATGAAAAGAATGACGTGGTCGTCGGTTTCGATGACGGTGTCATGGTGCGCAATGATGACCTGCTCGTCACGCACCAGGGCGACAATCGCCGTACCTTTCGGTAAATCGATGTCCTCGATCTTGCGTCCGACAACGTTTGATTCCTTGTCACTGCCGTGGGCAATCGCCTCGATGGCTTCTGCAGCGCCGCGGCGCAACGAATGTACTCTGACCACATCACCGCGGCGCACGTGGGCAAGCAACGAGCCGATCGTGACCTGCTGTGGCGATATCGCGATGTCGATGCTGCCCGCTTCGACAAGGTCAACGTACGAAGCGCGATTGATCAACGCCATGACCTTGTGAGCGCCGAGGCGCTTCGCGAGCATTGAACTCAGGATGTTCGCTTCCTCGGAATTCGTGAGCGCACAGAATACGTCGACGTTGTCGACGTTTTCCTCGAGCAGCAGCTCTTCGTCGGCCGCGTCACCGACAAGAACGATGGCGCGGTTGAGTTGTTCGGAAATACGCCGCGCACGTTGGGAATCGCGCTCGATGATCTTGACCTGGTTGGTCTGTTCGAGAGCAAGCGCAAGTCGTACGCCGATGTTCCCGCCGCCAGCGATCACGACGCGCCGTACAGGCTCCTCGAGACGGCGCATCTCACTCATGAACACCCGTATGTCCTTGCGGTCGGCGATGAAAAAGACCTCGTCACCTTCCTGTATGACGGTTTCACCGTCGGGCAACAGCGCCTTGCCCTGCCTGTAGATCGCGGCTATGCGCCCCTCGGTGTTGGGCACGTGCTCTCTGAGCGTGGAAATGCGCTGGCCGACGAGCAAACCGTCGCGGTCGGCGATGACGCCGACAAGCCGCACCCGGCCTCCGGCGAAATCCAGCACCTGCGACGCACCGGGGTAAAGAATGAGCTGCTCGACGTACTCGCAGACCAGTTGCTCGGGGCTGATGCCGACATCGACCGGGATAGCGTCCTGGGAAAACATTTCGCTCGCGTTCATATACTCGGCCGAGCGAATTCGGGCGATTTTCGTCGGGGTGTGGAACAGCGTGTAAGCAACCTGGCACGCGACCATGTTGATCTCGTCCATGTCGGTCAGCGCTACGACAATATCGGCGTCATTTGCTCCTGCGCGCTCGAGCACTTCCGGGTACGCCGCATGACCGACGACGGTACGGATATCGAGCCTGTCCTGCAGCTCGCGGAGGACGTCGGCGCGGACGTCGACGACGGTGACTTCGTTGGCCTCTTCGCGTGACAGGTGGTAGGCGGCAGAAGAGCCGACCTGACCTGCACCGAGTATTAGGATCTTCATTGTTTTTGTTAATGCGGTCCGTCAGCGCCCACTACCAATGTATTCAAACCGATTCAGGTGCGGGCAAGACAAGGCGAAAACGACTGATCCGCCGCTCTCGCCCATCCATGGGCTCCGCGGCATTCAAACATCCTGTCTATCACCGCGGTGTACACGGCAAGTACATGAGCATTTTGAAGTCGTTTTCAACGCCGTATTGCACCAGCTGAGTCGGTTTGAGGCGCTGGTAGTTTACATCAGATCGAGATTCGCATATGACAGAACGAGCCATTTTGTGCCGGCCGTCTCGAAATTCACTTCGACCCTGGCATGCGCGCCCTGCCCCTCGTAGTTCAGGATCACCCCATCGCCAAATTTTCCGTGCCGCACACGCTGGCCAAGGCGCACGCCCATCTCCGCGTCGGCTGATTTCTTGAGTGAGGTTCTGGTGGTCTTACGAGATGCGCGCATCGGGCGCGATACTCGTACTCGCGGCCGGATTTCCTCGACGTATTCGTCCGGTATCTCGGAAATAAAACGCGACGGCTGCGAAAAACTGTCCATGCCGTGCAGGCGCCGTTGCTCGGCATAAGTGACATACAGTGTTTGCTTCGCGCGCGTGATGCCGACGTAGCAAAGCCGCCGCTCCTCTTCGAGGCCATTCGGGTCGGCGACAGATCGCTGGTGCGGAAACAGGCCGTCTTCGAGGCCGCACAGAAATACGAGTGGAAATTCGAGCCCTTTCGCCGAGTGCATGGTCATGAGTTGCACGCAGTCTTCCCACGCCTCCGCCTGGCCCTCGCCGGCTTCGAGTGCGGCATGGGAGAGGAATTCGTCAAGTGGCGACATTTCCTCGGCGGGGTCGGGCTCGAAACTTTTCGCGGCGCTGACCAGTTCCATCAGGTTCTCGAGCTTGGTCTCGCCGCGCTCGCCCTTGTCGTTGCGGAACATCTCGACGAGACCGCTGGTGTGAATGACGTGATCGACCTGGTCCTGCAGGTCCAGCCCGGCCGTATCGCGGGCCATCTTCTCGATCAGGTTCATGAACGCCAGCACGGCATTCGCGGCACGCCCGGCGAGTTCGTCGCTGGCGACCGCACCCGCCGCTCGCCACATGGAGCAGAGGTTGGCGCGAGCGTAGGAACGCATAATCTCGACGGTACGTGCGCCAATACCCCGCGTCGGTCGGTTGACGACGCGCTCGAAGGATGAATCGTCATCACGGTGGGATATCAGTCGCAGGTATGCCAGCGCGTCCTTGATCTCAGCACGTTCGAAATAGCGCAGGCCCCCGTATACACGGTAGGGGATGCCGGCATTGATCAGGCTTTCCTCGAGCACACGTGATTGCGCGTTGGAACGGTACAGGACGGCCGCGTCGGCGCGCAGGTTGCCGTGCTCGATCCAGTCGCGCAGCCGGCCGATGACGAAATCGGATTCGTCCCGCTCGTTGTAGGCCGCGTAGAGCTTTATGGCCTCGCCGTCTACGCCCTCGGTCCAGAGGTTCTTGCCCATGCGATCCGCATTGTTCGCAATAACCGCGTTGGCGGCATTGAGAATGGTCGCCGTGGAGCGGTAGTTCTGCTCGAGCTTGACGACGGTGGCCGACGGGAAGTCTCTTTGAAATTGATGAATGTGTTCGACGCGAGCGCCACGCCAGCGGTAGATTGATTGATCATCGTCACCGACGACAAACGGCACACCGGCGTTATCGCCCGCGAGTAACCGCAGCCACGCATACTGGATCGCATTGGTGTCCTGGAACTCGTCGACGAGCAGGTGCTGGAAGCGGTGCCGGTAATGCGCGAGCAGATCGGGATTGTCGCGCCAGAGTTCGTGTGCACGCAGCAACAGCTCGGCAAAATCGACCAGGCCGCCGCGCTCGCAAATTTCCTCATATGCCGCATACAGTGAAATCAGCTGGCGGCGGTTCGGATCGCGCTCGTCGTCGAGATGCTGCGGCCGCAGCCCTTCGTCCTTCTGGGCGTTGATGAACCATTGAATTTCTTTTGGCACCCAGCGGCTGTCATCGATCTCGAGATTCTTGAGCAAGCGCTTGATCAGGCGCAGCTGATCGTCCGAATCGATGATCTGGAAGTTCTGCGGCAGCTTCGCTTCCTGCCAGTGGCGGCGCAACAGCCGATGGGCCAGGCCGTGAAAGGTACCAATCCACAGGTGGCTGACCGGCATGCCGAGCAGCGCCTCGATACGGCCGCGCATCTCGGCGGCGGCTTTGTTCGTGAACGTGACCGCGAGCAGACTCTGCGGTGAAATGCCCTCGACGTCGATGAGCCAGGCGGCGCGGTGCACGAGAACCCGGGTCTTGCCGCTGCCGGCACCCGCGATCACGAGCATCGGCTCTGCGGGCGCCGTGACGGCCTGACGCTGCGCGTCATTCAGGGATTCGAGGATTGGGGTGACGTCCATGAGGCGCGCAAGTTTAGCAGGATTGCACGCCAATGCTCATCGACACAAAAAGGGCTGCGACCCCCTTTTTGTGGGTGTGCGACTAATCCTGTTGCCAGATTACGCCGATGGAGTAGCGCGTGCGGTCGTACTGAATGCGCGTGTCGTTGGAGACAAATTCGTCGAGGCGCGCATCGATAACGAGGCTCAGTCCCTTCGTCATGTAGTAGCTGAACTCGGCGTCGATGCGAGCGGTTTCGAGAATCTTGCCGGGCAGTGTCGGATTGTTGAAAGCGAAAGCGTTGTCGTACTTGTAGTTCCGGTAATAGCCAGATAATTCGAAGTTGAAGCGCGTGCCCGGCGACCAGTTGAACTCGATCTCGTAGTGGTCGCGGATGTAGTCGTGATAGCCGACATGACGGTCCTCACGATCGACGCGTTCGTACTCAAAGCCGAACCACATACTATTTGTGATGCGTTGACGCGCCAGCAGGGACAGGCCGGTGTAATCGTAGCGCAGCGGTGGATTGCCGACCGGTTGTGTGCCGTCGAGTTCGAATGAAGGACGTTCGGAATATCGCCGGCTGAATTTCTCCAGCGTGACGCGCAACAACGAAGTGGACGTAAACTTGTACTGCGTGTGCACGCCAAGCAAGAAGTACTCGTGATCGTAAGACGCTACGGCCTCGACGGGTTCGAAGTCGTACAGGTAGCCTTTCGCAACGCCACCGAGGGAGAATTTGTTGTACGTCTGGCGGAACCTGATATCAGGCCCGTAGCGCGTGTAGTTCATGCGATCGCTGATGTCGACGCCGCCGACCGACCGCGGTAATCCGTCATCCGGATCGAAATAGGTCTCGTCGTGTTGTGAGAACCGGAACGCGCTGTATACTTCGCGCCGGCGATTTTCTTCGCGGCGATCATACTCGTTGCCGATGCGGACCTCGTGGCTGAATTCGTCTGCGTCGCGCTGGTCCCGATCCTGGTAATACGATCCCGACATGCGATATGAGCCGTAGAAGCCTTCGAAGAGATAGCTGTTGACCATGTACTTGGCGCCAAGATCGACGGGCACAAAAGCGCCGGACTGAACCACGGGCGTCACAAGAGGCAAAGTCGGATCGGAGAAGTCAATGTACGGCTCCGAAGGCGAACGAAACACATTGCTGTCATTACCGAAGCCGACATGGGCAAACAGGTCGAGATCGAAGACGTCCTTTTCCTTCTGTTTGCGTTCGACGTATTGAATCACGGGATCTTTGCTGCGCTCGGTTCTGCGAATGCGGCCAATGGCCTTGCGGGCCATATTGGAGATCTGTTCGTTTTGCTGCTGGTCGCGTGCGTTTACGAACCAACCCAATGCCTCGTGCGGATCGCCGGCGGCGTATGCGTTGAGACCGAGGTTGAAATGTGCCACCGGCTTCAGGCTCGTTGAACGCGCAGCTTTCTTGAGTGACTCCCGGGCACGAATGTGCTGACCGGCCTTGTAGTGGGCAACGCCGGTGTTGTAGTGCAGCAGCGCTGTATCCATGCCAGCCTCACTGGCCTGCTGGTAACGCAATAGCGCTGCCCAATAGAGGTCGTCGCGGAACAGACGGTTACCGTCGTCGAACAAATCCTGTGCGCTCATCGCCGCCGCGGAACCGCTGATCAACAGGGAAAGAATCGCTGCGACCAGGGCGATCGTGGTAGATCTGCGGCGGGGGCCGGGTGTGGTGCGTAGGACCGGAATGAGGGGGCTCCGAAACTTGCGTTATGTCAGATCACAAAAATGCCCGATATTTGGCGCGAAAACTATGACGTAGTGCAAGAAAATCCCCCTGAGCGGGACCGTTCAGGGGGATTGTTGTGGATCTGGCCTGATTTTGCCCAGGCATGAGGCAGGTTAGTCGCCGGTCGGCTCGTCGTCGTCCTCACCACCTTCCTCGTGATCGTCGTCGTCATCATCCGGCTCGTCATCGTCGATGTCTTCGCCAGCTTCGTGATCGTCGTCATCGTCCATGTCGCCGTCGTCGTCGCCATCGAGGTCCTCGTTACCCTCGAAGCCGTCTACGCCATCATCAGAGAAGCCTTCATCGTCGATGTCCAGATCGCCGTCGTCATGGTCGACACCATCCTCGTCGCCGTCGTGGTCGGCACCATCCTCGTCACCGTCATGGTCGACACCATCCTCGTCGCCGTCGTGGTCGGCACCATCCTCGTCGCCGTCGCCGTCGTGGTCGGCACCATCCTCGTCACCGTCATGGTCGGCACTATCCTCGTCGCCGTCGTGGTCGACACCATCCTCGTCGCCGTCGTGGTCGTCGTAGTCGACACCGTCCTCGTCGCCTTCGGGGCCAGGCATCTCGGCCATTTCGGCGATCCTGGCGTCGAAGCCGTTGTCAGCGTCAAGCACCTGCATGGAGATATTTTCGAAGTCATCGAGTTCATCGTTGGCACGTACGACGGCCGGCGCGAACGCGAAACCCGTCAATACCAGTACTGCGATAAATACGTTGAAATGTTTCATGGTCCTACTCCATCAATATTTGCCGGACATCCGGTCCGACCGTGATTCAGGAAACCTCAACCAGAAGCCGGAACGTCCGGTCGCGGTCTTTATGTTCGAGACGTGCCAGCAACTCGCCGCCGGCAGGTGTCAGTGCAATGAGCGTCAGGGGCAGCAGATTCTTGCCTTCCTGGAGGCTCGTTTCCCAGGTGATCTCGCGTTGTCCCGGGAAGCCGGCGAGTTCGATACCTTCCGGCAGCGATACCGTCAGCGTTGCAGAGTCCAGGGCCGTTGCCGATGCAAACACGAGGCGAACGGTCTGCTCCTGCTCCAGCGCGATCGTTACGCCCGGGATCGCCGGGTCGACATCCGGAACCTGCGGCGCCGTCATCAGCATCGCCGTGATCACCCAGATCGCAAGGCCTGCCGCGATCGCCGAACCAAAGCCGGTCATCAACCAGCGGTTCCGTTGACGCTGCGTTCCCTGATGTGCGGCTTGCACGAGGGCCTGGTCGTAGAATCCTGCTTGAGCTTCCGGCACGGGATAATCCTTTAGCAGTTTAAGGAGCTCCTGCTCCTCCATGGTGTTTTTGCTGTTCATAGCATCTGTCCTGTCTGGTCTCTTACACGCCCCGCATCAGGAAAAGGTTCCGTCCTCGCTGAGGATTTGACGTAATCTGGCGCGCGCACGGTGCAGCCGCGACTTGATGGTGCCGACCGGGGTACCCGTAAGTTCCCCTATTTCAGTGAGTTTGTAGCCTTCTGTATCGTGGAGCAGCACGATGATGCGATGATCCTCGCTGAGCTGCGCCAATGCAGCGTCGAGGTGCTTCAATTTCTCAATGCGCTCATTGTCGGCGACCGGGTCGAAGTCGCCCGCGAGGTCCGCCAGGCCCTCACCCGGCAAATGGCCCTCGTCGACGAGGAGCATGCGCTGCCGCGAGAAACGGCGATGCTGGTCGATGAACAGGTTGTACATCACCCGGCACAGCCACGAGCCCGGCTCTTCAATCTTGACGACCTGGTCGAGCATGCCGAAGGCCTTGATCAGCAGCTCCTGGAACAGGTCCTCCGCCTCCGCCTTGGTTCCCGTCAGGCGCCAGGCGAGACGATACAAGCGGTCGAAATGCGGCCGTACGACTCGCTCGAAAACGTGGCTTTGGTCTGCATCTTTCATCGCACCGCCGAGTGTATAGCCAGTCGGGGGCCCTCCGACAAGGACCTGCTCTGCTAATCTTGAAGAAAAAGGCTGGTAATGAGACGAAATACGATAGCTTTGACCTCGGCGGCAATGGTGGCGTTTGCAGCCAATTCGGTGCTCTGTCGCCTCGCGTTGGGGGCCGGCCTCATTGATGCGGCGAGTTTCGCGACAGTCAGAACAGTATCGGGCGCAGTGATTCTCGGCATCATCCTGGTGCTGCGGTCCGGCAAGGTGCGGGCGAAACCGGATTGGCGGTCCGTCGTGACACTTTACTTGTATATGGTGTTCTTCGCGTTCGCCTACCTGTCCCTCAGTGCCGGCACGGGCGCGCTGGTATTGTTTGGTGCCGTGCAGCTGACGATGTTCATCGTCGCGTTGCGCTCGGGTGAGCACTTTTCGCCCCTGTCCTGGGTCGGTCTTGTACTGGCGATAGGTGGCCTTGTTTACCTCGTCTCGCCCGGCGTCACTGCGCCGGATCCACTGGGGGCGGCGTTGATGGCTGTCGCAGGTATCGCCTGGGGCTTTTATTCGCTCGTCGGCCGGTCCGCAGGCGATCCGACCGAGGCCACGGCCTACAACTTCATATTGTCGGTACCGCTTGTCGTCATAACGAGCCTCGTGTTCCTCGGCGACTTTCAGGTCTCGCCCGCCGGCGCTGCGTACGCCGTCGCGTCGGGCGCGATTGCATCGGGTATCGGTTATGTCATTTGGTACGCGGCTTTGCGCGGCCTGACGGCGACCGGCGCCGCGACCGTGCAATTGTCTGTGCCCGTGATCGCTGCGCTTGGCGGCGTGATGCTGATGTCAGAGGATGTCACCGCGCGCCTGGTCGTGGCATCGGTTGCCACGCTCGGTGGCGTCGCACTGGTCCTGACGCAGCGCAATCGAAAGCCGGAGCCCTGATGGCGCGAAGGCTAGAAGCTCAGCTGCAGCAGGAAGTAATGATCGACAAGCAGCGCAGCGAACAATATCGTCAGATAGGTGATCGAGAATTTGAAGGTGCGCATTGGTAGCGCGACGTCGTCTTTATGAAGTCTCATGCGGATCGCGTGGTTGAGAAACATCCCGCCGAGAGTTAGCGCCGTCGCGAGATAGATCAGGCCGCTCATGCCGGTCAGGTATGGCAGTACCGTGATAAGCACGAGCAGGATCGTATACAGAAGAATGCTGAGGCGGGTGTAATCCTCACCGTGTGTAACGGGCAACATGGGAATGCCGACCTTCGCATACTCGTCCTTGCGCGCAATCGCGAGCGCCCAGAAATGCGGCGGCGTCCAGACGAAAATGATCAGGAACAACAGCAGAGCGCTGCTCGTAATTTCTCCCGTCACCGCGGTCCAGCCCAGGATCGGCGGTGCAGCACCCGCGGCACCACCGATAACGATGTTCTGCGGCGTCGCGCGTTTCAGGAACACGGTGTAAACCACGGCGTAACCGATCAGCGAGCCGAACGTCAGCATCGCGGTCAGTGGATTGACGAGAAACCAGAGAATGATCATCGACAGGACGCAGATCGCCGACGCGAACATCAGCGCGCTGCTTTCGCTGACGCGCCCCTGCGGCAATGGTCGCCCGCGCGTTCGCAACATGTGGATGTCGACACGGGCGTCGAGTACGTGATTGAAGACGGCGGCAGACGATGCGGCCATGCCGATGCCTATCGTACCGAAGACGAGCGCTACCGCGCCCGGCCAACCCGGCACCGCCAGGAACATGCCGACGATGGCCGTAAACACGATAAGCATTACGACGCGCGGCTTGGTCAGCTCGTAATAATCGCGCCAGTCCGTCAGTCGTTCAACATTGGTACTCAATCCGTCCCCTCGCTCAGCCGATGCGTGACAATTTCAACAGGCGCTTAATGTCATCGACCATATCCCGCGGGTCGATATCCGGGCCGAAGTACAGCACCAGGTTACCGTGCGGATCGATCAGGTAGTAGCCGCCTGCCTCAAGCGTGCCGGGCTTCTTGTTGTCCAGGACGGCCCGCAAAGCGGCGTCCTGCAATTTGATGAGGCCCTTGTGCTCGTCAGTAAGCAGCAGGGTATCGGGCGGTTCGTCACCATGCAAGAATACGCGCTGCACGCGGTCCATCTCCTTGCCAAGCATCAGGCGGGATTGCCGTACGGTGTACAGGCTGTTCCGACAAGGATTCCCGCAGGCGTCATCGTTTGCGTATAACAGCAGCCATGCGCGATGCTCGAGAATCGCCGACTCGGGCACGGCGTCATGCAGGTTGACGATCGGTTCGAGCAATGCGCCGTGATTGGCGCGCTCATCGGGCTGCAGGGCATCGCCCTGGTAATACAACCACGCGGCGCCGAGCAACGGCCCGAAGAACACGGCGGCGATAATGAGGA
>Ga0209578_10001088_pt1 | contig 26526 bp, 23 predicted proteins | sample tdAd472_FD_187127 | JGI IMG/M metagenome (GOLD analysis project Ga0209578, IMG submission 187127) | Marine sediment microbial communities from the Atlantic coast under amendment with organic carbon and nitrate - tdAd47.2 (SPAdes)... | ecosystem: Environmental > Aquatic > Marine > Coastal >...
CACCCGTCCGCCACTCGTCGCCAGAGAGCAAGCTCTCCGCGTTACCGTTCGACTTGCATGTGTTAGGCATGCCGCCAGCGTTCAATCTGAGCCAGGATCAAACTCTTCAGTTTAAAGCTTTGAGCTTAAAACAGAGCGAAATCCCCACTCTAAATTACTTAGAATTTAGGTTGGTTCTTACACTCGAATTTGCCTCTGCAAACTCCAGCGCAAGCACCCACACAAATTATCTGAATAAATTGTTAAAGAACGGTCCCCAAAAAATCGGGGCAGACCCACAATTATACAGGCCGAGCGCCATCGTTGGCTAGTCTTGGCCTGTGGTCGTGCTTCTGATTGGAGGTCGACCGAGGGACACCGTACCCTCAGCGAGCGGGGCATTATAGCGGCCGGGAGGCCCCCGTCAACACCTATTTGAGACTTTTGTGTCGGGGGCTCGAAAGTCACTGTTTTCGGGGCTCTCAGGCTCCTTTTTTCGGGCCGGCCTGGTCTCGGGCAGCCGCACCGACAGCGAGCCCGCAGCCCTACTCGACCGTAACTGCCGTCCCACTCGCCGTGAGCACGACAATACCGCCCCGTTTGCCGATCGGCTGATAGCTGAAACCCACGCCCGCGACCGCGTTTCCGCAGAAGCTATTTGCTGCGGCTAGAAGTAGGCACTGGCATAGAAATAAAGGCCCTGGTAGACCATTTCTATGTCGCCACGCCAGTTAGGTCTGTTTATCGAGACATCGAGTTCGAAGTAGTTGTAGGCGGCACCAATCCCGAAGTGCCTGAATGCCTGGTAATTGACGCCCAGTGACGCATTCAGCAGCAAGCCCGAATAGTCACCGATATCGGCGCTGAGCAGGTCGAACCTCGTCCTGAATGCCCACCGCGGCGAAATCGAGTAGCGATACCAGGCGCCAATATTCGGGAGAGGAGCGCTAATGCCGACCGATTCTCTCGCGGATGCCTGAGCACCGTTGATGATAATCGTGCCCTCGATAGAGGCGCCGATATCGAGATAGTGGATACCCCCACCAATACCGACATCGTGATATTTGCTCGTATCGAGCTGTCGGCCGACAAACAGCCTCGCCAGATTCAGATCTGTCCCGGCCACCGCGCCGGTGCCTGCACCGAAGACGACATCACCCCATTCAATGTCTTCCTCGAGCACGGTACTTGTCGAGTCCGACGAATCGAAGAGCTGAACGAGCAGCGACCATCGGCCCTTAAAACGCCAGGCCATCTCGGCCGCGAATATGTTGTCAGGATTCCCGAGGTTCAGGCCTTCATCGAAATCTATCTCGCCGTTTTCGCCGCCGATCGTGCCGTTGACGCGCAGATCCCATTCCCGATCGGGATAGAAGAGCCCGATGTCCAGCGAAAAGCCGTCGGTCAGGAACGGGTGCAGGTCGTCGGATTCGTCCTCAGCAACTGCGAGCGGCAGCCAAAGCATCAGAAGCCCTGCGCAGGCGAGTCCTGAAATCAGTCTGTTACGGTTCGATCTCATCACTTGGACATCCGATACCAGGCAGATGGCAACCAGCAGAAGAGAAGTCTGGGCGCCGCCAATGCGGGTTTCAATAAGGAGGGGCCGCAGACGCAGCGTAGGTATGTGCCCTTGTTGTCGGCCTCGCCAGCAAGCAGGATAATTTCCGCCAATGAGACGTGCGAGGACAGTCGAACAGATAATCCGGCTGGCGTGCCTGATCACGCTGGTCCTGTCGGGTTCGATATCGGCGCAGGAACTCACACCGCGAGCCTACTGGCCGGCACCGAAGGGCACCAGGGTCCTCGTGCTCGGCTATTCCTATCAGACCGGCGACGTTGTCACGGACCTTTCGCTGCCTATAACGGGCGTCGATTCGACGATCCACTCGGGCGTTGTCGCGTACCAACAGACATTCAGTGTTCTTGGCCGCACCAGCAATCTCCAGGTGCAGCTGCCATTCGTAGAGGGTACGACGAAAGGTCAGGTACGCGACGTGGCCGGACGGCGTGACGTCAGCGGCATCGGTGACTTCGCCGCAACGTGGTCGATCAATCTTGTCGGCGCGCCGACGCTGACGCTCGCCGAGTTCCAGGAGTTGCGACGAAATCTGCGACCAATTCTCGCTGCCAGTATCCGGATCGTTGCTCCTACGGGGGAATACGAAAGTGACAGACTTATCAATATTGGCACCAACCGGTGGGCCGCTCGCATCCGGCTCGGGTATATGCAGCCATTGAGCGACAAGTGGCTGATGGAGCTTTCGATCGGATCCTGGTTCTTCGAAGATAACGATGATTTCCTCGATGTTACCCGTGAACAAGAACCGATCGGCGCCGCTGATCTGAGCATCGTCCGTCGATTCAGGCCCGGATTCTGGGCATCACTCGATCTCAACTACTATTTCGGCGGGCGCACGACCATCGATGGAATAAAGGGCACTGATTTTCAGAGAAATTCCCGCGCCGGGCTGACGCTCGTGTACCCGTTAAAGCCCCGTCACGCGGTAAAGGTTGCTTTCAGCAATGGAATCGTCACCGAGTCGGGCGGCGACTTCCAGACAATTGCAATCAACTACGTATACGTCATGAACTAACCGACCTGTGGCCAGTCTCGTTAGCAGCAACGGACCCGATAATTCTCCTGGTGCGGAGAATCCCGGCGTGTCGATTTGTCAGAACGGCTTTACTGTCTTCCTTGCTTGTATGGGCACGGGACTTTGCTGGCTCCCTGCGGCCAACGCAGAAACCGGCGACAAAGAATCTTTTCAACTTGGCGGCCTTCTGTTCGGCGACGTCTACCACATTGCCGGCCATCACACGGCGCAGGGTGATGGCGCTACGGGCGCAGTGTTGCGTCGCGGCTACCTGACAGCGAACTTCAAGCTTGGCGAAGCCTGGTATGGCCGCGCCCGTATCGAGCTTAACCAGGATGGTGAGTTCGAAACCTATGACTTCGAAGTCGACATCAAGGACCTCTATCTCGCACGCAAGTTTGGTCGCCAGGAGTTTGTCGCCGGGCTCTCGCCACCACCGACATTCGACCTGATCGAATCGATGTGGGCTGCGCGCTACCTGATGCGAACGCCGATGGATCTGCAGGGCGTTCCCAGCCGGGACACCGGCATCGCTCTCAACGGGCCGATCTCCGCAGACGGGCGGTGGGGTTATCGCGCGATGCTGGGCGCCGGGATCGAGTTCGGTAACGAGAGCAGTGACGGCGCCAGGTGGATGGGCGCGCTTACGTGGAGATCGGCTGCCGACCTTATCGTGGATCTGTATCTTGACTACGACAGGAATTCGGGCACCACTGATCATTCCACAGTGCAATTATTTGTTGGCAAACAAAGTGAGTCATTACGATGGGGAGTTCAATACTCACACCAGGACCGCCAGGATGACCCGCGCCTGGAATTGGCATCTGGTTTCCTGGTGGGCGGGATTCGAGACAAGCTCAGCGTGATTGGACGAGTTGATCGCATCCTGGAGCCGAGCCCGAAGGGCGATAACATTTCCTATATCCCATTCGATCCGTCAGCTCGCGCGACGATGCTGCTTGGTGGCCTCGAGTACCGATATTCGCCGACGTTTCGTGTCACACCCAACGTTATCTGGACCCGTTACGACCGCAATGACCTCAGTGTACGGCCGGAGGATGACCTGCACCTCAGGCTGACGTTTTTCCTCGATCTGGAATAACGATTCCGGTATCGCTGATACACTTGCGAACATGACGACAAGACTTTTCCACCTGTCGTTTCTCCTGCTGATTTCAGGCTGTGCCAACTATGGCTCCGTCGACGGTGTCGACAACCTCTGGCGAGAAGTTCCAATGGAACAGTTCGAGGTTGGCATCACGACACAGACCGACGTGCTCGAAATGCTCGGACCACCATCACAATTGATCAAGCTCGACGATCAGGTCGTGTTCTATTACCTCGCCCAGCAAAACAAAGGCTCGGGTGTGATATTGATTGTCTGGAACAAGGTCGACGAGAAGCGCCAGTATGATCGCGCGATTTTCTTCTTTGACAATTCCGGCGTGTTGCAGGACGTCGCTTACAGTAAGGAAGCCATTGCGCGTTAGCCGATATATGTCCGGATCCGGTCGTGCTGTCTCTGCCCTCTTCGCAATCACCGCACTGACGTCGGGGTGTGCGTACCTCGAACAAGATCTCGGATCACCGCTCGCGCTCGATCAGGTCGAGCAGACCGAGGCCGGCAGCCATTATTCGGAGGTTCTGACGCAGTTTGGTCCGCCATCGACGATGACGGCATTACCGGGTGGCCTGGCTTTTCAGTATGAATACATTCGACTGGTCGAATGGCAGTGGGGCCTGATTCTCCCTGGCGAGATCGGCAAATGGATAAAAGCCGTTTACGGCACGGCTAACGCCGACATCGAGCTGATGACCTTCATTTTCGATGCCGACGGAATGCTCAGAAGCGCCGATGCCCAACAATGGACCGCCGACGCCGGCGCCGGCTTCTCGTTCAGCCTGATCTTCTCGGTCGGGACACTGACCGATATCGAGCGCTACACGGAATCCTCGCAAGCTGCTCATAATTGGGGCGTGGCACTGACCGCGCCGCCTCTCGATACGCTAAACGTGAGAAACAGCCTGGAAACAGGCCTCAACGGCTTCGAACTAACCGCTACGACGCCGCGCGCCGGGCAACACACGCTTGAACTGAAAAACTAGGAGCTTCGCCGCCTACTCGTGCGCGACGTACCAGTCTTCGTACTCTTTCGAGCGCAACAGATCCGCCATCGAGGGGTCCTTTTCAAAGGCTTGCGGGTTTAGCGTGTAGCCGAACTGCTTCTCCAGCACGTCCAGCGCCTCTACTGCCTCGGCAAAATTGTCCAACGCGGTGCGGGCCCTCAGCGCCGACCACCAACCGAGCTCGAGGCCAGGCTCGAGCTCCACTGCTTCAGTCGCGAACGAAAGCGCATCCTCTGCATTGCCCAGTACCAATGCGGCCGCGGACAGGCGTGCCGACATTGCAGAATCCTGTACGCGCAGGCGTGACTGCAATCTGAGTAGCGCCTCCATGGCCTGTTCGTATTTTTGTGACGGGAAGTAATAGTCAAGCAGCATCAGTGAGTACAAGGGTTCTTCCGAGAAATATTTGTCGACATCGATCAACGCCGTTCTCATTTTGCGGCGGTTGCGTGTCGCTCGCGTCAGGTGCACGGACATCAGTACAGTGGCACGCTGACTTCGAAGCTTCTCGTCGACGTTCTCAAGGATATCGAAGTAGCGATCGACCTGATTATCCCTGGAAGCTTTCAGCAGCTCGGTCATTTGAAAAACCTGCTGCTCGGTCGGACCCTGAAAATCGATCAACTTGCGTACGGCCGACTTGCCGGGATTGAGCGATATCAGGGCGACGCCGACACCATCGCTGAACTTCTCACCGTCCAGGAAATCGACCCAATCGACAATCTTGACCTGGCCCGAATCGTCGAGGCGCAACTCGTACTCGTGGTAATTGAACTGAAAATCCGGCAGATCGTACCTGACGATCGCTTTGCCACGGTTACCTTTTGAGCCGAATCCCAACCAGGCGGCCCGGATATTGCCTTCTGTACTTGCAAAGGCTGATTTGAGGAAACCTTCAAGTCGCTCATCGAAACCTTCGCGGAAACTCTTTTTGACCTTGGGGTCGATGAGCCGCAGCCCGAAAATTCTCTCGAGCATGTCTTCCTGGTCGACCGCATGAGCAAAGCGCTCGAACGATTTCTTGTTCAGGTCATCGACAATATCCTGAAACCCCGCGCGGAAAATCTCCTGGCGCTCCAGTTCGGCCTGCCGCTCGGCTTCGCGCGCATCGTCTTGTGCGCCGGTCGCTGTTGCGAACGCAAACGAGAAGATCAGTAACGCGGCTCGGAGTGCAACGAGTTTCATTCCGGACACCTTATACAGTTGTGTGTCAGGTCAGACTGACACGGGCAAAACGTCTTCGACCAACCTGGTAGACATTAGTGCTACCGGCATCGATAGTCAGGGCCCGGTCTTCGACCCGCTCTCCGTCGATCCGCACGGCGCCCTGTTTGATCATGCGAAACGCCTCGGACGTACTGCTAACAAGACCGGCGCCCTTCAGCAGGTGCGCAATGCCGAGCGCGCCATCCTGCGTCTCGAGTGATAGTTCCGGCATGTCTTCGGGCATCGCACCCTCGCGAAACCGCGAGATGAATTCCTGTTTCGCCTCTGCGGCAGCCTGGTCGTCGTGGAATCGTGCAACGATTTCCTCGCCCAGCTCGAACTTGACGTCGCGTGGATTCATGCCGTCGTCGACAGCCGCTCTTAGTCCCCCAATGTCCTCCAACGAGCGGAAGCTGAGTACTTCGAAGTAACGCCACATGAGGTCGTCCGAAATTGACATGAGCTTGCCGAACATCTCGCCAGGCGCGTCGGTTATACCGACGTAATTGCCGAGCGACTTCGACATCTTCTGCACACCATCCAACCCTTCGAGTAATGGTGTTGTCATTACGAGCTGTGGCTCCTGCCCGTAGTCCTGCTGCAGCTGCCGTCCGACCAACAGGTTGAATTTCTGGTCTGTACCGCCGAGCTCGACATCCGCTTTCAACGCTACCGAGTCATAACCCTGAACGATCGGGTACAGAAACTCGTGAATAGAAATCGGCTGCCCTCCCTCGTAGCGCTTTTTGAAGTCGTCACGTTCGAGCATACGCGCCACGGTGTGATGAGACGCGAGCCTGATAAGCCCCGCTGCATCCATGTCGCCCATCCAGTTAGAGTTGAATTCGATGCGCGTTTTTTCCCGATCCAGAATTTTGAAGATCTGGGTCTCGTAGGTTTCTGCATTGGCCTGAATCTCTTCGCGAGACAGTGGCGGCCGCGTCGCGTTCTTGCCCGATGGGTCGCCGATCATTCCCGTGAAGTCGCCTATCAGGAATACGACCTCGTGGCCGAACTCCTGAAACTGCCGCATCTTATTGATAAGTACTGTATGCCCGATGTGCAGGTCCGGCGCCGTCGGGTCGAAGCCCGTCTTGACGATCAACGGTCTGTCCTTCTTCAACTTGGCTGCCAGCCCGTCCTGCGGTAACACCTCGTCGGTGCCCCGCGTCAGCTCAGCCAATTGGTCCTTGAATTTGCTCATTTGTGCCTTCGATCGTCTGCAAGCCCGGTGCAGCGGAACTGTAGCATTCTGAGCGATCGATGAAAGCCCCCGACTGCTTGTTCATGCCGATGCTAAGCAGTCTGTTTAACGCCCTGACTTATAACAGTTTTCTTTGACCTCCACGTAGCGTCACGGTAGAGTAGCGTCATTCTTGATCATGGGGTCGCAGACTTGCATCGTCCGGTCAGTCCATTGCTGCACGATTACAAGCCATCCGCAGAGAAGAAGCCTAAGAAATCCAAAGCGCTGCAGTGGTTCGTCGTCGGCCTCGGCATTCCCCTCATCGGCCTCGCACTGGTATCGACACTCAATACGACGACGCAGGTCGCGCCGCCGCCCCTGGAGCCCATCCTGACCGCGACGAAAGGCGCAGGAATCAAGGTCGAAGAGCCAGCGGATCGCGTCTATGCAGAGGTTCCCCTCGTTCTGACGGAGGCGATGAATCCACCGCCGTACCAGAACGTGACGCTGACGATCCGTCGCGGGGATACGCTGGACAAACTCTTTCGCAAGCACGATCTCAACCTCGGCGATCTATCCCGGATTTCAAAACTCGACCAGGCACGCAAGCGCTTTCGTCAATTGAAACCGGGCGACGAATTCCAGGTTACGCATGACCAGGGCGACCTGGTCAGCATGTATACAAACCTCGACCTGACGAGCGCGCTCAAGATCGAACGCGCAGAGTCAGGATTCACCGCAGAACTCATTGAGCGCCCGATTGAAAAGCGCAAGCGACTGGCGTACGGCGTTATCGAGACATCGCTGTTCGAGAGCGCAGCAACAGCCGGACTTTCCGACCGGACCATTATGAATGTCGCCGGTATCTTCGCCTGGGACGTCGATTTCGTGCTGGACATACGAACGGGCGACAACTACTACGTGCAATACGAAGAAATCTGGCAGAACGGTAAATTCGTCAAGGACGGCGAGATCATTGCCGCCGAGTTCAATAACAATGGCCGCAAGTCTCAGGCAATCCGCTTCATCGACGACAACGGACGCAGCGACTACTTCACGCCGGACGGTCACAGCGTACGCAAGGCGTTCATCCGCGCACCGGTGGACTTCACGCGCATCAGTTCAAATTTCAATCCGCGTCGCAAACACCCGATACTGAATACGATCCGTGCGCACCGCGGCGTCGATTACGCAGCGCCGCGCGGTACGCCAATACGCGCCGCCGGCGACGGCAAGGTAATTTTTCGGGGTGTGAAGAACGGCTATGGCAATGCGATCATCCTGCAACACGGCGGCAACATAACGACGCTGTACGCGCACATGTCCCGTTTCGCCGGAGTACGTGTTGGCAGCCGCGTCCGCCAGGGACAGACGATCGGCTACGTGGGATCGACCGGCCTTGCGACGGCAAATCACCTGCATTACGAGTATCGCCTGAACGGCGTACACCGCAATCCGCGAACGGTCAAACTGCCGCAGGCCGATCCGATCGACGATCAATATCGGCAACGATTCCTGGCGGCCGTCGAGCCGATTCTGCAGGAACTCGAGCACTTCAAGAACACGCAACTCGCTACCATTGCCTACAGCGGCAAGTAGCCCCGAACCGTGATGCCTGACTACTACATCGGCCTGATCTCCGGCACGAGCATGGACGGTATCGATGCTGTACTCGTCCAGTTTGGCGAGAGTCCGTTCCAAATGATAGCAACGGCGAGTCTTCCCTATCCGCCGGATCTTCGCGCTGAACTCATGGCGGTGGTTCGGCAACCACAGTCTTGCACTGTCGATGTAATGGGCAGACTCGACCACTGGACCGGCGAGTGCTTTCGCGAGGCCGCGCTCAAATTGCTGAGCGAGTCGGGTATCGATGCGAACCAGGTTCGCGCGGTTGGCAGCCACGGGCAGACGGTTCGTCACCGTCCCGATGAAAGTCGCCCGTTCACGATTCAGATTGGTAACCCGAACATTATCGCGAAGGGAACCGGTATCCCGTGCGTTGCTGATTTCCGTGGTGCCGATATCGCCCTTGGCGGCCAGGGCGCACCGCTCGTACCACCGTTTCACGAGTGGCTGTTTCGATCGGAAGCGGTCGACCGATGTATCGTCAATATTGGCGGGATCGCCAACGTAACTGTCCTGCCGCGGGGCAACGGGGAGATACGGGGTTTCGATACCGGTCCGGGAAACACATTGCTCGACAGCTGGGCGAGGCGCCACCTGGACATTGCCTATGATGAGTCCGGAAAATGGGCGGCAGAAGGTTACTGTGACGATGCATTGCTGAGCGGCATGCTGGCTGACCCGTACTTCGGCAAGACACCGCCCAAGAGCACTGGTTTCGAATATTTCAACGAGGAATGGCTGACGGCCCACGGAGTGGACAATCATGATCCTGCCGGCGTGCAGGCGACCTTGTGCGAACTCACAGCGCAGACTATTGCGACGGCGATCGATTCAATCGCCACCGGTACACAGGAGGTGCTCGTTTGTGGCGGTGGCGTTCACAATACGGAACTAGTGCGGCGCTTGTCCGCCAATCTGCCCGCGGCGCTGGTCGACAGTACGGCCGAATACGGCCTCGATCCCGATTGGGTGGAAGCCTGCGCGTTCGCCTGGCTTGCGATGCGTGCGCTCGATAGTCTTCCTGGCAACGCACCGGGAGCAACAGGCGCCAGCCGGCCGGCAATCCTGGGGGCCATCCATCCGGCTGACTGAACTGCGTAACAGCATTGCGTATCGGCATTGCGTATCGGCATTGCGTAACAGTTCAGCCCCCCACGACACCGGCATTGATATACTGGACGGCCGATCTTGACGAGAAACCCGTGGACGCACCGTCGCTGCCCGCCGCCGACCTCTACATCAACCGCGAACTCAGCATGCTCGAGTTCAACAAGCGGGTGCTGGCGCTTGCCCAGGATTCCGATATTCCGTTGCTCGAGCGCCTGCGATTCCTGTGCATCACGTGCACGAATCTCGACGAATTCTTCGAAATCCGTGTTGCCGCCCTGAAGCAGCGCATAGAGATCGGCGCCCTGGCACAAGGCCCGGAGGCGCTGCCAGCGCAACAGGTGTTTGACGTACTGCGCCACCAGATGGTGAGTGTCGTCAACCAGCAATATGAACTGCTAAATAACGTGATGTTCCCCGAACTCGCGAAGTCCGGTGTACGTTTCGTGCGCAGCGAAGACTGGTCTGTCGACCAGCAGGAATGGTTGAGCGAGTACTTCACCGAACAGGTGGTGCCCGTTCTGACACCTCTGACATTCGACCCGTCACGGCCATTTCCACGAATTCTGAACAAGAGTCTTAATTTCATCGTACGGCTGAAGGGCAAGGATGCCTACGGACGCAGACGCCATCGCGGCATGGTTCAGGCGCCGCGATCACTGCCCAGGATCATTCGCTTGCCGGAACACCTCAGCAGCCCGGGATGCGACGAGTTCGTGTTCTTGTCATCCGTCATCCGCGTGCACGTCGACAAGCTGTTCCCTGGATTGAAAGTGGAGGGCTGCTATCAGTTCCGCGTCACTCGCAACAGTAACCTGTATGTCGATGAAGAAGAGGTCAGCGATCTCGTCGGCGCGCTGGAAGGCCAGCTCGAAGCCAGTCGCTACGGCGCCGCGGTCCGTATCGAGATCGGTCACGAGTGTCCGCAGGACCTGCAGCAGTTCCTGCTCGACCATTTTAACCTGCAGGAACAGGACACTTACCTCGTCGACGGCCCTGTCAATCTCAACAGGCTGGCCACGGTGTGCGACATCGGAGACCGTCCGGGGTTGCTGTACCAGCCGTTTACACAGGGAGTCCCGGAACAGCTGCTTGTCGAGCAGGACATCTTCGCAATTCTGTCGAAAAAGAACGTGCTTTTGTTCCACCCGTACCACAGTTTCGCGCCCGTGATCGATTTCGTTAAGGCGGCCGCATCCGATGCGGACGTTCTTGCGATCAAGATCACCCTGTACCGTACCGGCGCGAATTCACCGATCGTCGATCACCTTGTCAAGGCTGCACGCTCGGGCAAGGAGGTCACGGTGATTATTGAACTTATGGCCAGGTTCGATGAAGCTGCCAACATATCGCTGGCCAATCGCCTGCAGGAAGCGGGCGCCCATGTCGTATACGGACTGGTGGGCTACAAGACGCACGCCAAGATGCTGCTCGTCGTGCGACGGGAAAACGACAAGCTGGTGCGCTACGTCCATCTCGGCACAGGCAACTATCATCACAGCACCACCAAGGTTTACACCGATTACGGCCTGATGAGCGGCGACAAGAAGCTCGGCGAGGACGTGCACAAGATCTTCATGCAGCTGACGAGCCTGACCGAAGCGCGCGACCTCAATCTGATGCTGACGTCACCGTTCAATTTGTTCGACAGCGTAATCACCAAGATCCAGCGAGAAACGGACCATGCCCGGGCCGGCCGCAAGGCCCGGATCATTGTCAAGGTCAACTCACTCAACGATGCTCGTGTCGTCGACGCCCTGTACGAGGCGTCGCAGGCGGGAGTCACGATCGACCTTATCGTTCGGGGCATCTGCTCACTGCGGCCGGGCGTGCCGGGACTGTCCGATAACATCACCGTGCGCTCGATACTGGGCCGATTCCTCGAACACTCGCGTGTTTACTATTTCCTCAACGATGGCGACGAGGAAGTGTATTGCGCCAGCGCGGACTGGATGGAACGTAACCTGATGCGCCGTAATGAGACCTGCTTCCCCGTGCGGCAAAAAGCACTGCGGCAACAATTGAAACGGGACCTGGAGCTGTACCTCGCCGACAACAGCGATGCCTGGATACTGCATGGTGACGGCAGTTACGAAAGGCTGAGCCCGACTGACAGCGAGCCGTTATCGGCACAGGACACGTTCCTGGAAATGCTATCGATGCCGAGTGGCGCCTAGCTGAATCTCAGCTCGTATCCGACATCCGCAAGGAGTCCTTTCTCACGCTCCAGATCCGCGACCGTTAACGGGTTCGCCTCCAGCCAAGCCGCGTCGAACGCCAGGTCCAGTGATTTCTCCGCAACGTCCAGGCCGACTGGCGGAATTGACGCCTGGTTGCGACTGCGATTGAGCAGTACGGCCAGGCGCAACAACATGACCAACCGCAATGCCGGTTTGCGCCAGGTACGCGGCAGTTCCTTCTGATGTTGCATCACGATCTGGTGCCTCTGGCTTGCGATCAGAAATGCGAGAAAATGCTGTTCGGCACGCGGGAACCCGGGCATGTCGGCATTGCCCGCGATATAGGCACCGTGCCTCTGGAAACCGTCGTGGGAAATGTCGAGGCCTATCTCGTGCAGGCGCGCGGCCCACACCAGTACCTGCTCCGCGAGGTCGGATGTCAGTTCCCACGGCGCAGAACATTGCCTGAGCAGCATGCAGGCGGAATCTGCTACCCGTTGCGATTGAGATATGTCGACGTTGTACCTTGCAGCCATCGCGCGCACGGTGCGCTCACGTGCATCTTCGTGTTGCAGACGGCCGAGAAGGTCGTAGAGCAGCCCCTCGCGCAACGCGCCGTCGGAGACTTTCAAAGTGTCGATCCGCAGGACGCCCATGAGTTCGGCAAGTATCGACAAGCCGCCGGGCCAGACTTGTGCCCGGCGTTCCGGCAATTCTTGCAGGTTGAGTGTGGCGACGTTGTCGAATTCGCTGACGCGTTCGATCAGGGCTTCCACGGCAGTCAGCATGAGATCGCCTTCGACGATGCCAAGCGCATTGGCGACGCGCTCGACGGAGATAATCGTTCCCGACGTGCCAATGGCCTCGACGCCCGCCGCGTCCCGGAAGAATGCTTTTATCGGGCGGAGCTCGAGACGCGCTGCGACTCTGGCCGCATTAAACGAGTCCCTTGTAATATGACCATCGGGGAAAAACCGTTCGGTCATTGCCACGCAGCCGAGGTGCAGGCTCTCCAGTGCCTGGGGCCGAGAACCCTGCCCGAGTATCAGTTCCGTGCTACCACCGCCGATATCCAGAACCAGGCGCAACCCCTCATTCGGCGGCAAACTGTGGGTCACGCCATTGTAAATCAGCCTGGCCTCCTCGATCCCCGAAATAATTTCGATCGGGTGGCCCAGCGCGGCCTCGGCCTCCGCCAGGAAACCGGACTCCTCGTGCGCGCGTCGAATTGCGCTCGTGCCAGCGGCACGCACACTGGCCGCCTGCATATCTCGTAAACGCTGGCCGAAAATCGAGAGGCAATGCAGGGCCCTGGTGCGGGCGTCCGCCGACAGCTCGCCCGCCGCGGACATTCCTTCGGCAAGCCGCACGGTCTCGCGAATACGGTCGATGATCGTCAGTTGCCCGTGGCGCAGCTCGCCGACGATCATGTGAAAACTGTTGGAGCCGAGGTCAACGGCCGCTATGACCTCGGGAGTGTCGTTGTTCGCCGATCCGTCGGCGAGGTGCTCGTCGCTGTTGGTAGCTATCTTCTCAGGCCGGTTTTGACTCTATACGGAAAACGAACTACCGCATCCGCAAGTGGTTTGGGCATTCGGGTTTCGAATGATGAACTGTGCGCCCTGCAGATCTTCCTTGTAGTCGATCTCGGCACCCATCAGGTACTGCACGCTCATGGGGTCAACCAACAGCGTGACACCCAGATTTTCGACCCGGCTATCGCCATCCTCGACCGACTCGTCGAAGGTGAATCCGTATTGAAATCCCGAGCAACCACCGCCCGAGATAAAGACTCTGAGCATCAGCTCCGGGTTGTCTTCCTCACGGATCAGTTCGCCGACCTTGTTGGCTGCCGCATCTGTAAAAACGATCGGCGGCGGTGCCGAACTGCTGCCGATAACCGGTGTTTCTGATTGCATGTCTTCTGTTCCTGCCTAGTTTTCCGCGGCTACGGCCGCCGACTCGTCAATACGCGCAGTTTGCTCGAGCAGCGGGACCTGCCCTTCAGGCTGGTGCACGAGCTTGCCGTTGATTTCGGCACCGATCGCCATTTCGATCAGATTGTAATACACATTGCCTATGACGCGCGCTGTCGGACCGAGTTCGACGCGCTGGTTCGCGAATACGTCACCACGAACGATGCCGTTCAGAACGACATAAGGTACTGTCACACCACCGTCGATATTGCCTTCTTCGCTGATGCTCAATGCCGACTGACTCTCCGGGTCAGCGGTTACGCTGCCATTGACCGTACCGTCCACGTGGCATCCGCCAGAAAAATGAAGATCACCACTGATCCTGGTATTGGAGCCCACCAGTGTTTCGACGACGGTGTGCCTGCGTTGTTTCCGACCTAGCATGAGAACCTCCATATTGCCGCGCTGCGGCCAGTTTCAACCTTGGCTCGTTGTCCAGGAATAGCTCTCCGCGATACTCGCGATTGAGCGGGTCCGTGACTGAACCTCAATATTGACGCGCTGCGGCGTAAATCCGTCCGGCAGGATAACCTGCCGATCGAAATCCTGAAAATAGCGAAATGAGAACGCCCAGGCCGATTCCGACTCTGCCGGCAACAACTGGGCATAGGTATAGGTCATTTCGACCCCGTCCTGGTCGCCATCAATCGTGAGATTGACGTTGCCCGAGACTTTTCGGTCGTGCTGTAAGGCCTGCACCAGAACCAGTCGAATATTAAATTCGCGCTCCGCTTTGCCTCTACTCAGCTTCAGGTCCTGCACACGCAGGCCCTTATTGCCGTCAACAGGCGATACGATGCCTCGATAGAACGCGATGGCGTCCTTTTGTTCCTGAATCTTCGCCTGCAACTCCGTCAGGCTGGTTTCGACCTCGGTGTAGGCTTCACGGTCGATATCGCGATGTGTCTCCAGCAACGCGATTTGTTCCTTCAGCGCGACGATCTCGCCCTCGAGGACGGCTATGTGTTGCTCGTATTGCTGGCGCTCGCCTGTCGCGTCGACAACGTTGTAGCCGGCCTGAATCCGGCCGAATTCATAAACCAGGTAACCGCCGCCGACGACCAGTGCAATAACGACGATACGCGTCGCCCAGACGCGGACCGGGCTGTGCAGCTGTAAGGGTGAATGTCTCGCCACGCTTGCTCATTGGTGCCTCGAAAGACGTTATGTTACGCGGAGGCCCGTGCAAACAGAAGTGCGCCAGGTCACGTTCTGGGTCACTCGCCAATCTGTTGCTTGCGAGCGATATCCTTGTCGAACACCACCCGCCAGCGCTTCGGCCACCACCGCGGCCGCGGCGGCAGGCCGCTCGGGTAGGCCGCGGAGCCCAACTCGTGCAACGCTTGCGCATAAACGCGGCGCTTGAAGTAGATGACTTCATTGACGGGACGCCAGAACTCAACCCAGCGGGCACGGTCGAACTCCGGCTCGTCGCTGAGATCGAAACGGATGTTGTCCTCGGGCGCGGTGAGCCGCAACATGAACCAGCGCTGCTTCTGTCCGATGCAAAGCGGGGCGCTGTTTCGGCGAACGAATTTGTCGGGCAAACGGTAACGCAGCCAGTCGTTCGTCACGCCCAGCACTTCGACGTCGCCTGCCTCGAGACCGACTTCCTCACGCAATTCGCGAAACATGGCCTGCTCGGGTTCTTCACCGAACAAAATACCGCCTTGTGGAAACTGCCAGCCTTTGCTGCCAACGCGGCCGGCGAGCATCAGTTTGCCATGCTCATTCGTGAGGATGATCCCGACATTGGCGCGGAATCCCTCATCATCAATCCAGTCGCTATTCATCGCAACCGTATTAAACTCATAAACTACGTGTAACTTTACACCATCAGTCCACTCGCAGGAGCCCTCTTTGTTCACCGGCCGACCCACACTGCTGTTCGCTGGACTCCTGCTAGTCGCCGCCGCGGCGCTGCTCGCCGCTCTGGCTTCCGGCAGTGCTGACATCGGAATTGTTGACAGCCTGGGCGCGCTGCGTGGCGACGCGCCGGAGCAGATCCGAACGCTCGTCCTGGACCTGCGCCTGCCGCGCGCGTTGACGGCGTTTGCCGTCGGCGGCTTACTCGCCGTCGCCGGCGTATTGATGCAAGTATTGCTGCGAAATCCGCTGGCAGAACCTTACATTCTGGGTACCTCGGGTGGCGCTGCCGTGGCCGCGTTGCTGGCCATGCTGTTCGGACTATCGAGCCTGATCACCGACGTAGCAGCTTTCGGCGGCGCGATGGGCGCCACGCTGCTGGTGTTTTCGATCGCTCACGGTACCGGTGCCTGGACACCCGCCCGTCTGTTGCTGACCGGCGTTGTCCTCGCCGCCGGGTTCAGTGCCGCAACCACACTCTTGCTCGCGTTAAGCCCGGATCAGCATCTGCGCGGCATGCTGTTCTGGTTGATGGGTGATCTGAGCTTCGCCTACGAACCGGGGCGGGTGCTCGTACTGCTACTTGTGCTGACCGTGACCGCGACACTGGTCGCCCGGCATCTGAATGTGCTGGCTCGCGGCGAACTCCAGGCCGCAATCGTCGGCCTGCCTGTCGCCGGCTTTCGTTACCTGATCTTTGCCGCCGCGTCTCTTGCGACCGCGCTCGCCGTGACAACCGTCGGCGTCGTTGGCTTCATCGGCCTCGTCATTCCCCATTTAATCCGGATTCTGGCCGGAAGCGACCACCGCATCGTTGTGCCAGCTTCAGCGCTCGCGGGTGGCGCACTGCTCGTTATCGCGGACACGCTGGCGCGGACAATGCTGGCCCCACGGCAGCTGCCGGTCGGTGCGTTGACCGCGGCTATCGGCGTGCCCCTGTTTCTGATAATGATGAGCCGCAGCCGACTTTATCGCTAACGCCAGGCAGCCCTTTCAGCAAGCTTTACTGCGTCGACCTCATTGAAACCGGCGATGCCGCCGTTGCGCCGGCCCTCGGTATTCAGACTTTTGGAGCGCTCCGCCAGCACGGCAGTGTTGGCGGGCAAAAGACCACTGCCCACAGAGTGCGCGACTTGCGCATCGCGGGCAATGAACCATTCGACGAGCCTGCGTGCTGCAGCAGGGCTACGCGCGTGCCGTCCGACGCCGACGGCTTCAAGATTGACATAGCCTGGATGCGACAACCTGGCCGCAATCCCCGGCTTGCCGAAGCGGGTAAACGCGAGACCCGACACAACGCCCACGTCGCAAGTACTCGCCTCGATCGCTTGCAGCAACGCCTGCTCACTCTCGAAAGGCGGCAAAGCGAGATTGGCAATCCACGCTCGCACGATGATTTCTGCCGGGCGCACGCCGTAATCTGCGATCAGGTTGGCTACCAATGTGCGATTAACCGCGAGCGACGACGAGGAAAGACACACCCGGGACCGAAGCTCGGGCTTGCCCAGATCCTCGTATTTCGAAATGGCGCCGTCCAAACCGTGCTCAGCGTTCTCGTTCAACGCGATGTAAATCGGGGAGAACCCGGTCGCGGTCCAGTAGCCATCAGGATCACGCAGCCAATCAGGGACGACATCGGGAATCATTTCCGACTGCAGCGGCAAGAGCGCACCTTCGTCGCCCGCCAGCCAGACACCATGCACGGACCGGGTCAGCAAAACGTCGGCGACGGGCGAACCGCGCTTCTCGATGACCTCACTGACGTTTTGACGCTCTTCCCTGTGCCGCACTGTGACCGGTATGCCGGTCTCCCGGGTAAATGCCGCGAATAAAGACGGCAGATAATCTTCGTCAGTGTAGGAGGCATAAACCACGACAGGTTCGGGCCGGCTCCCGGGCTCCGCCGGCGCCACGGCCGGCTTCTCGCAGGCACACAGGACCAGGATCGCAGCCAAACAAAGCCCGCGAGTACTTATGCCGCTACCTCGTGGACCACGCGATCCCTGCCGGCCGCTTTGGCGCTGTACAACGCCACATCGGCTCGCGCAATCAACGCGTCACCCAGTGACTTGAAATCCTGGTCATCCGGATCCGGAACCAGGCTCGCAATACCGATGGATACCGTGACATCGGCGGAGCCGCCGTCGGGCAGCTCGAATGGCACAGCCGCCACGGCCTCCCGCACTCTCTCCGCGAGTTGCAAGCCGGCTTCGCCGGGGGTATTCGGCAGCAAGATGACAAACTCCTCCCCGCCGTAACGGGCAGCGACGTCACTCGCGCGCACCTGCGACTCGATGCGTTGGGCCAGTTCGCGCAGGACAAGGTCTCCTGCCGCGTGCCCCCAGCTATCGTTGACAGACTTGAAATGATCGATGTCGAGCATCAGGCATACGAGATTACTGCGGTCGCGGCGGGCACGGGCAAGCTCCTCCTTGATGCGGGCCTGCAGGTAGCGCCGGTTATGCCATCCTGTGAGAACATCGGTGAACCCGCTGCGGCGCAGTCGCGCCCGGTTCATGGCGTTTTCAATTGAAAACGAAGCGATGACCCCGAGTTGCGCCAGAAAATCGCTCGCGTGATGCATCGTAAAGCGGTCGGCGTCTGCACTGCCGAGATTAATGCTGCCGATGAGTTCGCCCTGGAACCGCAGGGGTATCATCGCGACACTCGCAATGCCCATGGCATTGCCGAATATCAGCTGATGGTCACAAGCCGCGTACGAGCCCAGCCATGGCCTGCGCAAGCCGATGTATTGAGGTGCCATTCCCATAAGCGATTCGACGAGGTGCAAGTTCGGAATCCCGGGGCCATCAAGGGGCGTGACCAGCAGGTGACGGACGTCGAGCCGCGGATCGCTGAGCACCACGCTGACGCACTCGAGTCCGTAACTCTCGCGCAGACCTTCGGTCATTTCGTGGAACAGCGAATCGAGATTTGAGGATTGCAGCAGTTGCAACTCACGTTGCTGGGACCGACGCAATTTTTCGTCGTTGCGCGCAACTTCGGCCGATAATTGCTCGAGTTGGCGCCGAGCCTCGTCGAGTTCAGCCGTCAGTTCTTCAGCGATCTGCATTCCCCGGGCATCCGTTCTTAGGACGATATTTCTTTTACCAGAATCGACTGCTCGCGTCCCGCGAGCGGTCCGCAGAATGACGATCGCATCAGCCGCGCAGGGCCAGGTAGTCGCGGCCCTTCTGCATGAGGTCGACGAATCCCCCTTCGTCGCCCGTCGCGACCAGTTCGCGAATGCGGCCCGCAGCGTCGGCGAGCGCGTCCAGTGGCCCGAGGCCGAATTTGTTCAGGTGCTGAATTTCGAAATACAGGTGAGGGTTGTCCTTCGCAACTACACCCGATACGAGTAACTGCGAATCGAAGGTGGTCGACGACATGCGGGCCAGCTTTGGCGCCGCTTCTCCGCTCTCGGCCAGAGCCGTGAAAAAAGCAATGTTCAGTGCATGCGACAAGCCGAGTACGTAGGCTATCAATCGGTCATGATCTTCGAGCCCCATGTCCAGTTGCTCGACCATCGTGGCGGAAAACAGCTCCTTCGCTGCAGCGGTCGCCTCAGCCGAGCCCGCATCGCAGACGATCAGGTGGCGCCCGGACAGCAAGCGCGTATCGGGCCCATACATCGGATGCAGCGACGTCACCTTGCAACCGGCATTACCGAGCTCTCGCAGGCCATCGATCAGCGGAGACTTGAGAGAGCCGATATCGAATACCAGCCCGGGCGGCCGCAGTACGGCGAGCTGGGCGAGGATTCTCCCGGAGACGGCCAATGGCGTCGCAACGACGATGACGTCGTAGTCGACCCCCGCGTCGGTCCAGTTTTGAAATCGGCCAGGACCGTCTTCGATCGTGGCGTCTGCGACGGTCGTCAGGAATCCCTGGCTCGCGAAAAAGTCGACGAACCAGCCTCCCATCTTGCCCGCGCCGCCGATGACGAGAACATGCCTGCCATCACCTTTGCCCTCCGCGATGACGCGCTCCCGTTCCTGGCTCGCGAGTGACGAACGAATCAATGTGGTCAGAATGCTTTCGGCGAGCTCCGGATCGACGCCCAGCGCCGCAGCCTGCTCGCGCCCCTTGTCGACGACGTCTTTCTCGCGCGCGTAGTCACGCGTCGCCGTTCCCTGCGAAAGTTTGTTACGGCCGATATCGCCGACAATACGCTGACGTTCGGAGATCAGGTCGATGATTTGCCGGTCAACATCGGAAAGCGCGTCACGCAGGTTTTCGAGGCTCATTGGGACATCAGGCTCTTGTCAGGACTCTCTGAGACCTCTTTTACAGGAGTCTCGCAAGCATGAGCAAGAAAGCCCGCTCCGGGGAGCGGGCCTCGTGCTTCCGATTACGGTATGACGTTACTCCGGTCTAGTCGTGGGAACGCTGTCTCCGCCGAACGTCGCGACGGCCGTCTTTCCGACGGTGGTCGTAATCGCGCCAGTATCGACGGTACCAGTCGTAGTCGCGGTGGCCGTAGTAGGCCGCTTGGTGACGCCGCTGTCGACGACTGTCATATCGTTTCTCCCAACGATAAATTTCGTAGAGTTGCCACCACCGCAGCTGATGATTGTGGCGCAATGACGAGTGTCGGTACCAGCTACGAAAATCTCTCTTCTCTTTTAGCCACCGCGGCATGTAATTGTCGCGATACACGTTGACGCGATAATGCTTCGGCGGATCGTAATGATTGTAGGACCGACCGTGTGCGGCCGCTGTCTGCGTGGCGCCCAGCAGCAGGCTGCCGAGAACGATAAATGTGCCAATTAACCTGAACATGATGACCTCCGGTTGTGCCGAGTTCGATGCCAGATTAAGCGCAGGCCGATGAACGTCGCCTTAACGCAAGTATCTGTTTTTGTTAATTTTCTGAACAGAAGATGAACGCGATCGATGAGGCCCACGAGTACCGCGGACTGTTGCCCGTCGGTCAATCGTGCGACTATCCGCGCTGCGATCAAAAAACAAAAGGTGGAGCGTCACAACGATGAAGACACGTGCAGCGGTTGCCTGGGAGGCAGGCAAGCCACTTGAAGTCGAAGAGATTGAAATCGACGGGCCGAAGGCCGGCGAGGTCCTGCTGAGAAACGTCGCGACCGGCGTTTGTCACACAGACGCATTTACGCTTTCCGGAGAGGACCCGGAAGGCATCTTCCCGGCTGTACTCGGGCACGAAGGCGGCGCCATCGTCGAAGAGATTGGCGCCGGAGTGACGTCGGTCGCAGTTGGCGATCACGTCATACCGCTTTACACGCCCGAATGCGGCGAGTGCAATTTCTGCACGTCGGGAAAGACAAATCTTTGCCAGGCGATTCGCGCCACGCAGGGGCAAGGACTAATGCCAGACGGAACCTCGCGTTTTTCGTCCAACGGCAAGCAGATTTTCCACTATATGGGCACATCGACTTTCAGCGAATACACGGTCCTGCCCGAGATTGCCCTGGCGAAGATTCGCAAGGAAGCCCCCCTCGAGAAGGTATGTCTGCTCGGCTGCGGCATCACGACGGGCATCGGCGCAGTACTCAATACCGCCCAGGTAGAGCCAGGCGCGACTGTTGCCGTTTTTGGTCTTGGCGGCGTCGGCCTGAGCGCAATACAGGGAGCGACGATGGCAAAGGCTGGACGCATCCTCGCAATCGACATCAATCCAGACAAGTTCGAACTGGCCACACAACTCGGCGCGACGGACACGGTAAACCCCGCGGATTACGACGACCCGATCCAGGACGTCGTCGTGGAACTGACCGGCGGCGGCGTTGATTACTCGTTCGAATGCGTCGGTAACGTCAACCTGATGCGTGCCGCCCTCGAGTGCTCTCACAAAGGCTGGGGCGAGTCCGTTATCGTCGGCGTGGCGGGCGCCGGACAGGAGATATCGACCAGGCCATTCCAGTTGGTTACGGGCCGCGTCTGGCGAGGTACCGCATTCGGCGGCTGCAAGGGCCGTTCGCAGTTGCCCGGAATGGTCGATCAATACATGGATGGCGATATCAAGATCGATGAATTTATTACGTATACGATGCCTCTGGACGACATCAACCGCGCGTTCGACCTGATGCACGAAGGCAAGAGTATTCGTTCCGTCATTCACTACTAGTTGATTCGACGCTCATGACCAGCGTCGCTCTTGCTACAACTACGGCCTATGCCGCCGAGGCCGCCCGCGCGATCGCCGCCGGCGGCGGCAACGCCGTGGACTGCGCGCTCGCAACGGCGATTATGTCGGTCAACACCGAGCCCAGCGTGTGCGCACTTGCCGGGGGTGCCTATGTCACGATTTGGGCGCCCGGACACGATCCCGTCACATTCGATGGCATACACTCGATTCCCGGGCGGGGGCTCTCCGACGATGAACGGGGTCATGGCAAGACCAGCGTGCGACTCGATTACGGAGGCGGAGTTACAACAATAGTTGGCGCCGGCTCGGTCGCCGTGCCTGGGGCGCTCGCCGCATTCGAGAAAGCCTGGCAACGCTATGGCAGCATCGGCTGGGCGGATTTGTTCGAGCCAACCATAAAAGCGACGCGAGAAGGCTTTCCGCTATCAGCTGCGTGTCATTACTACCTGGGCTACAGCGGCGACGTGATCTTCGGCCGCAGCGCAGACGGTTACCGGGCACTGCACGACGATAAAGGTGAGCTGATTAACCACGGCAGCACGGTTTTGATCCCGCACCTCGCCGACACACTTTGCGCAATCGCCACGGAAGGCGCCGCTGTTTTCTACGAGGGAGACATTGCGCGCGCTATCAGCGGCCATGTGCGCGACGGCGGTGGCGCTCTCACACTCGAGGACCTCAGTAACTACGAAGCCGTCGAAAGACCGGCACTCATCGCGGATATCGGATCCTGGCACATCGCCACCAACCCACCGCCCGCGGTAGGCGGAGCCGTATTGACCGCAATGCTCCTGGCTTGCGGAGATCTGCGCGCCAGCGATTGGGACCCGGAGTCACTGGCCAGGCTGGTACACGTGCAGCAGGCGTGCCTAGACTTTCGGCGCGACCACCTCGATGTCACCGACGACGTCGATGCCGAAGCAGCTCGCCTGATCAAAGCTGCCAGGCACGGGCAGCTAATGTCGCAATGGTCGTCGTCGTCGACCATACACGTGTCCGCCGTCGACGACACCGGCCTCGGCTGCGCGATCACCGCGTCGTCCGGCTACGGATCCGGCGAGATGCCAGACGCAACCGGATTGTGGCTCAACAATGGTCTTGGCGAAATCGAACTCAATCGCCGTGAAATCGAAAGTCGCCAGGTCGGCACACGCCTGCCGTCGAACATGGCGCCGACAGTCGCTCGTAGTGACGGCGGAGTTCTTGCCATCGGCTCGCCGGGGGCCGACCGGATTACGACGGCGATCCACCAGGTACTAACTAACTTCCTGCAATTCGACATGACTCTCAAGGAGGCGATTGCACATCCGCGATTACACGTCGACACGATGGGTGATACGGATCAGCTGTGCGCCGAGCCGGGACTCGATCTCCCTGATCTCGACCTGCCGCTCCACACCTTCCCCGACATCAGTATGTATTTCGGTGGCGTCAGTGTCGCAAGTTACGACGCTGACAAGGGTTTCGAGGTCGAGGCCGATTCGCGCCGTGAAAGCGCCGTCTTTCTGTCAAGTATCTGATGCGGCGCTGACCATGCGGTTGACTCACTGGTTCTTGCTCCTGGTTGTCGCTGTCCTTGCTGACGGCGGCCCCGCTTGCGCACAGGTCACGTTAACCGAAGGCACGAATTTCACGATCGATGCATCGTCCGATGGCCGTGTCGCCATCGACCTGCTTGGCGGTATCTGGGTGTTGCCAGCGGCGGGCGGCAACGCGGAGCCGGTGACGAGCGGATTGCTGCCGGCGAGGCGACCGCGCTGGTCGCCGGGTGGCGGCGCCATCCTGTTCGAGGCGCAGGCCGCCGGGCGCAACCAGTTGAGTGTCTACCGGTTCGGGAGCGGTGACGTCCAGACACTGGGCGACGGACGATACTCCGATCAGCAGGCCAACTGGCATCCGGATGGTGACCGCATCGTGTTCGCGTCGCAACGGCATGACAGCGGACTCGATTTATGGGAATTGGATTTGCCGACCGGGCTTGCCTGGCGCGTTTCCGATCTCCCGGGTGACGAATCAGAGCCCACCTGGTCAGCGGACGGACGCAACCTCGTCTACGTCAGCGAACAGGACGGGCGCTGGACCTTGATGTTGCGGCCTCACGGTCAACCTGATCGGATCCTCGTGACATCCGGGCAACGTCTGTCAACACCCTCCTGGCGTCCCGACGGCAGCCTGATCACCTTTACGCGTCATTCTGATGACGGCCTGACCATAAACATGCTGATCTTTTCGGACCCATTGCTCGAGCGAACGCTGATCGACGACCAGGACCTGTTTCTCGCGCCCGTCGCCTGGCTCGACCGACAGCAAATGCTGTACGCGGCAAATGGTGTTATTCGCAAACGGCAGTTCAATTCCCGGATATCGAAAACGGTGCCGTTTCGCGCGACGATCGGACGGCCGGAAACGCAGGCGGCTCGCGAACGACCGCCACGCGATCTGCCGGTTATCGACGAACCTGCCGGGCAATTGGTGTTGCGGGCCGCACGGTTGTTCGATGGCGTCAGCGGCGGCTATCGCGAAGGTCAGGACATTGTTATCGAAGGCGGACGCATTCGCGCCATCGAGGAACAACGCGACCGCTCCGGCGCCATCCTGGTCGACATGGGCGATCTCACGGTGCTACCCGGATTTGTCGATAGCTACGCCGCATTGCCGCACGACGCCGACGTAGCACTCGGCCCGGTACTGCTGTCCTTCGGCGTGACGACCGTGATAGCGCAACACGAACGCGCGCGCGAGCTGAGCTCGCACTGGGCCGGCGAGGAGATGCCGGGGCCGCGGCTGCTTGCCGCAGCGACAATTGCCGAGGTGACTATTGCCGATGCAACGAACAAGACTCCATGGCTGGTCACCGTGGCGGGTGACATGAACGCCGGACTGCAACAGCGCGAGTCCGTGGACCAGTGGCAACAGCGAGGTGTGCCGGTGCTTGCCAAAACCTGGCAGGTCGGGCTGGGGTCCGGGGCAGCGATGCTGCTGGGTGGCGCAAGTCTCCCTGCGTCGCCGGAGGGCCATCGCTACCAGGACATGGAACTCGCTACGGATCGCGGACCGGTGACGATCATTTCCGGGCTCGCCGACGCGCAGACGCCCCGGCTCGATTCCTTGCTGGCATCCCGGCAGGCGGCGTTGCTCGCCGGACCGTCCATACCGGCGCGACGTTTCGAGATGCCGCCGAGGCTGGCTGCCGGATCAACCACGGTGGTCATCGGCAGCAGACCCAACGGCCTGGCACCCGGCGTCGGGCTGCACGCGGAGTTTCGGGCACTGACGGCAGCCGGCCTGACGGCAGAACAGACCCTGCGCGCAGCAGGCGTCAATGCAGCCACGGCGCTCGGTCTCGGCTTGCAGCTTGGTCGCATTGCCAGCGGCAGCGTCGCTGACCTGGTCATCGTCGATGGCGACCCCCTGGCTGACATCGATGACGCACTGAATGTGGTCGGCGTGGTCCGAAACGGGCGCTTCTTCAGCACGATAGGGCTCATCGAGCGGCTCGTTGACACGCCGAGCGTCGAAATTCTTGACAGATCGCCCAAACTTCCCGCCCGGCAGCGAGGTCGGGGTCGTGAAGGACCGCTTAGCCCAATGTTGCAGTGACCTCCGACCGGTACTCACGGGCTCCTTGCAGCACTAAATATAGGTTTTTCAGACATTTAGACGCCGTTTTGCGGGCCCTGCCTTATGTGCGCTGCAGCAAATCCGTCGAGTTTCTTTACAAAAAGGCCTTTCGCCGCTGTGGTTATTATGTGTACCGGCTGCTAAAGCATTGAAAACCTAGTCGGCTATGAACGGTTGGCACAGGTCTTGCTTTTATTACTCTGCCCAAGCGAAGTGTAACTGCGTTCGGTGACGCATAAGGAGCAGACACAGGATTTAGACGCCAGAAGAACAATAATTACAAAAACAAAAAGATCCAGATCCATAACAATAAAATATCTGTATCCAGTCACTGATTTTGCAGTTACCTCTTTTGATAAAAAGAAAGAGAAATTAGCCCCGCCGCTTCTGCCGCGGGGCTTTTTATTTGTGGAACTGCGACCTTGTCAGCGGCGCTTGCGGGCGATATCTGGCCTAATCGCGAAACCATTCGTCAGCGCGCAGCCCTATGTTCAAGGCCATCCGCATCTCCGTTTTGCTGTTCATCCTGTTCATGGTCGCCATGGGCACCTGGTTGACACAGGTGCGCAGCACGGACTGGAACAACAGCTTGTGGGTAAAGATCTATCCCATCAACGGCGACGGCAGCGATACAAGTAACAGCTACATCTCTGATCTCAGCATCGAGACCTTTGCAGGGATCGAGGAATTCGCGGCGCGCGAGGTTGCGCGTTACGGTCACAACCTGGCCCGCCCGGTGCGTATCGAACTCGGCCAACCGATTCATGAACAACCGCCGTCAATCGACGATGCAACGAGCGCACTGGACGTGATGCTGTGGTCGTTCAAGATGCGCTGGTGGGTGTCGGGTATTACTGACGACCAGGATCACGTTGATCCGGACGTCCGGATCTTTGTTCGTTATCACAGTCCCGAGTCCACACCGGCACTCGAAAAT
>Ga0209578_10001094_pt1 | contig 26465 bp, 27 predicted proteins | sample tdAd472_FD_187127 | JGI IMG/M metagenome (GOLD analysis project Ga0209578, IMG submission 187127) | Marine sediment microbial communities from the Atlantic coast under amendment with organic carbon and nitrate - tdAd47.2 (SPAdes)... | ecosystem: Environmental > Aquatic > Marine > Coastal >...
AAACAGCTATCTGATCAAAGTGGATATTGAAAAATCCGAAGCCGAACACGAACATTAAGGGGCGCACCATGATTGATTCACTACTGCGCCTTGCCATTGAGAGGCGCTATCTATTTCTTAGCTTGATACTAATTATTGTCGGCGTCGGTGTTTGGAGTTATCAAAAACTACCCATTGATGCCGTACCGGACATTACTAATGTTCAGGTACAGATCAACACCTCAGCACAGGGCTATTCACCGCTGGAAGCAGAACAACGGATTACCTATCCGGTAGAGACTGCCTTGTACGGTTTACCCCAGCTGGCCTATACCCGTTCGCTATCGCGCTATGGGCTATCACAAGTTACCGTGGTATTTGAAGAAGGCACGGATATCTATGCCGCACGCAATCTGATTGACAACCGCTTAGGTGCGATTAAAAGTGTGTTGCCGCCGGGCATTGAACCAGAAATGGGGCCGATCTCGACCGGGCTGGGCGAAATTTTTATGTACACCGTGCAGGCATCGCCCAATGCGACGATGGCAAACGGTCAGCCTTATGACGCTACCGCCTTGCGTGAAATTCAGGACTGGATCATTAAGCCCCAGTTGGCGCAGGTCAAAGGCGTGATTGAAATCAACAGTATTGGTGGTTTCAACAAACAATATCACGTCACGCCCGACCTCAAGAAGCTGCTTTACTACGGTATCAGTATCGAAGAGTTAGTCAATGCTCTGCAAGTCAACAATGACAATCGTGGCGCGGGCTATATCGAACGCAATGGCCAACAGTTATTGGTGCGCTCCCCTGGCCAATTAGCTACAGTGGAAGATATCGGCAATGTGATCGTTACCGAACATGGCAGTGTGCCGGTAAAAATTCAGGATGTCGCCAGCATTGGTATTGGCAAAGAGCTTCGCTCTGGGGCTGCGACGCAAAACGGTAAGGAAACCGTACTCGGCACAGCAATGATGCTAATTGGTGCCAACTCCCGCACCGTGGCGCGCGATGTCGCCAATAAGCTCGAAGCCGTACAAGACTCACTACCCGATGGTGTCAGCGCGGAGCCGGTCTATGATCGAACCCGTCTGGTGGATAAGGCCATTGCTACCGTTGCCAAAAACCTAATAGAAGGTGCGCTGCTGGTGATTGTCGTGCTGTTTACTCTGCTAGGCAATTTTAGGGCGGCACTCATTACCGCAGCGGTTATTCCACTTTCCATGCTAGCCACCATGACCGGCATGGTACGCACAGGGGTTTCCGCAAACCTGATGAGTTTGGGTGCACTGGACTTCGGTTTGATCGTCGATGGTGCAGTCATTATTGTCGAAAATTCTGTAAGACGTTTGGCAGAGGCGCAACGCAATGGTAACCAGCAAACACTGCGCGAGCGTCTAGATACCGTTTATACAGCCACTGCTGAAGTTATTCGGCCCAGCCTCTTTGGTGTGGCAATCATTACTGTTGTGTATATCCCCATCTTCTCACTTACCGGTGTCGAAGGAAAAATGTTCCATCCGATGGCAGCCACTGTGGTGATGGCATTGTTGTCGGCGATGGTGTTTTCTCTGACGATTGTGCCTGCCGCTGTCGCTGTTTTCCTACGTGGCAAGATCAGCGAAAAAGAAAGCGTGGTGATAACCAAGACTAAATCCTTTTATAAACCACTCTTGCTGCTGGCGCTTAAATTTCGTTGGGCAGTCGTCAGCTTTGCTGCGCTACTGGTCGCGGGATGTATCTGGTTGGCGACAACACTCGGATCAGAATTCATCCCGCAGTTAAACGAAGGGGATATTGCTCTACATGCCATGCGTATTCCAGGCACAGGGTTAGAGCAGGCAGTAGAGATGCAGGAAATTCTTGAGCAACGCATCAAGTCTTTCCCGGAAGTTGATAAAGTTTTTGCGCGCATTGGCACAGCAGAAGTAGCCACTGACCCTATGCCACCCAATGTTGCCGACAACTTTGTGATATTAAAGCCGCGCAACGAATGGCCTGAGCCTGGTAAAACCAAGGATCAGTTGGTCACTGAAATGGAAACTGCTCTCGAAGAACTACCCGGTAATAACTACGAGTTTACCCAACCGATACAAATGCGTTTTAACGAACTGATATCTGGTGTGCGTGCCGATCTTGGTATTAAAGTCTTTGGCGATGATCTCAACCAACTGGTATTAACGGCTAACGATATACTCAAGGCAATCAACCAGGTGCCGGGAGCCGCAGATGCTCGTGTTGAGCAAGTCACTGGTTTACCGACCTTATCAGTGATTCCCAAGCGCACCGCTTTGGGTAGATACGGCTTAAATGTAGTGGAGCTGCAAGACTGGGTGTCCGCTGCGATTGGCGGTGAATCAGCGGGCTTACTGTACGAAGGTGACCGGCGCTTTGAGTTGATTGTTCGCTTACCTGAAACGCTACGCCGCGATATCGACCGTCTCTCGTTTTTGCCCGTCCCCTTGCCCAATGGCGATTACATTCCTCTAGAAGAAGTCGCAACGCTGGATATTTCACCGGGGCCAGCACAAATCAGCCGGGAAAACGGGAAGCGACGGGTGGTGGTAACTGCGAATGTGCGAGGCCGTGACCTCGGCAGCTTTGTTACCGAAGTCAAAGCACGCGTTAACAACGACGTTGATATACCACCGGGTTACTGGCTCAATTACGGCGGCACCTTTGAGCAGTTGAAGTCTGCCAGCCAACGCTTAGCCGTCGTTGTACCCATCACCCTGCTTATTATTATTGGTTTATTGGTGATGGCCTTCGGCTCACTTAAAGATGCGTTAATTATTTTTACCGGCGTACCTTTGGCGCTAACCGGCGGGGTTCTCTCTCTATGGCTGCGGGATATGCCACTGTCGATTTCAGCCGGTGTTGGTTTTATCGCGTTATCCGGAGTAGCTGTTCTCAATGGTCTCGTGATGCTGGCCTTTATTCGTGACCTCTGGCATGAAAAAGGTGATCTTCTGGAGTCAGTTATTGATGGTGCGTTGATTCGATTGCGTCCGGTATTAATGACTGCACTGGTCGCCAGCCTCGGATTCATACCTATGGCATTGAACACTGGAACAGGTGCAGAAGTGCAACGGCCTCTGGCAACAGTAGTAATCGGAGGTATTATTTCGTCGACGTTACTAACACTTTTTGTCTTGCCCGTGCTGTACCACTGGGTACATCGTCATAGCAAGCAAGGTGTCGAAGTCGACTAAACTTGAGAGCACACCCTCCTCCTTGAGGGTGTGCTAATTTTCTCATCCGTCTGAAAATATGTAGAGAGCCATCAAATACCTTCCCTACTCCGCCGACCCCAGACTATCAGCAACAGCAAATACCGCTTCCAACTCGGAGCAGTGCTGAGACTTCATAATCTCAGCTCGCTGTTGCTTCTCGTGTTTTTCAGTCATGGCGAGTGCCAGGGCTAACGGTGGCGGCACGTTTCTAAATAAGCATTCCAGGTTGTCCGATAACCCCACACTCTCACCGCTACCTGCCCATTCTGACAAATCTGATTAGCTCCAAACACCTCTACAGTTCCAGGCTAACATTTCCCTGCTTGAAGCTATTGCTCTAACATATCGGGGTGAACCTGAAAGCTCACTATTGTCCAACCGGTATCGATAGACCTTAATCAGGATAGCAATGACTACAACAGTATCTAATCCCTTTGTTCTTACCATCGGTAAACTAGCGGAGGCCGCAGGTATCAATATAGAAACCGTGCGTTACTACGAGCGGAGAAACCTGATTGAGCAGCCGACTAAGCCCGAGCACGGGTACCGGAAATACCCTCAGGCGACACTGGAGCGCATACTCTTTATTAAGCGCGCACAAGAGCTAGGGTTTACACTAGACGAAATTACTACGCTACTAACATTGAGCGAAACGTCCTGCCATGAAGTACAAAATTTGGCGGAGCAAAAACTGGATACAGTGCAGGCAAAAATCAAGGACCTACAGCGCCTTCAAGCGGTTTTGAACAATTTAGTCATCCAGTGCCAGAATAACCCTGATCAATCCCATTGTCCTATAATCGAATCCTTACTCCCTTCCAGCAAACCACTTGACTCCGTACCTTAGTACGGAGTTTATGATAGCTCTATATAATGTTGTATGGAGCAAAAATGCCCAATCAGAACTCCAACTGGCCCGTAATGGGCGGTATTGCAGCAGCGCTTGGTGCGGGACTTTGCTGTGTTGGACCTTTCTTACTGGTCTCACTGGGTATCGGTGGCGCGTGGATTAGCAATCTGACCCAGCTAGAACCCTATCGGCCCCTATTCATTGTGGCGGTATTGATACTATTTGGATGGGCGGGCTGGCAAGTGCATCGCCCTATCGAGCAGTGCGTACCCGGTTCGGCCTGCGCAATCCCCCAGACTCGAAAAAGACGCCAGATCATCTTTTGGGTTGCCATGCTGCTGGCTACCCTTTTTGTCGCCAGCCCTTACTGGATACCGCTAATCGCGGAATAGAAAATCTACCTTATGAACAAGATCGTGTTAGTTGTATTGATGGCTTTAAGTCTCAGCACCTGGGCAGAATCCAAGACTGTCATTCTTGATTTACCCACAATGAATTGCGCTATGTGCCCTATTACCATCAAGAAAGCACTGAAAAATGTCAAAGGTGTCACTGATGCAGATGTAAGCTATGAAGGCAAGCAAGCCGTTGTCAACTTTGATGATGAACTGACTAGTCCAGATGTGCTGATCAACGCCACGACCAATGCCGGTTACCCATCCACCATTAAGCAGACTGACGAGTCATGAGTAAAGATATTCAGTTAGACTCAGAAATCACTTGCCCTCACTGCAGTTATAAAAAGCTGGAAACCATGCCCACCGATGCTTGCCAATGGTTTTATGAATGCAGCGAATGTCATGCAGTACTAAAACCCAAACAGGGAGATTGTTGTGTCTACTGCTCTTACGGAACAGTACCTTGCCCACCTATTCAAGAAAACAGGTCATGCTGCTCATAACGAAACACTTATATCTTAGTACCCACTAATGAAATGCAAAGGCGACTGCAACGAGGGCAAATACCAAAACAACAACTAATATCACGAAACCTTAATACCGGGACGTAGCCTTCGGGTAGATCATCCTTATTCAATTTACACCGCCTCCAGATCAACAGACTCGGTTGGAAGCCATCTGTCCATTACCACACAAGCCGTTAGATCCCCGGTTACGTTAATAGCGGTGCGCGACATATCAAGGATGCGGTCAACTCCAATGATCAGGGCTATACCGCTCGCTGGCACGCCAATGTTTGTCAGAATAGTAGCAAGAATAACAATGCCAACACCTGGTGTGCTAGGTGAGCCAATGGAGGCCCCAATTGTCGTTGTGATTAGCAGTAGAAGCTCTCCCGAAGAAAGCTCAATACCAAACACTTGTGTGAGGAATACTGCAGCGACGACTTGATAAAGCGCGGTACCATCCATGTTAATAGTCGCACCTAACGGCACAATAAAATCAGCAGTTGAGGACTGCACACCAAGCTTTTCTTCAGCCGTTTTGATGGAGAGTGGCATCACCGCAGCCGAGCTGGATGTTGAAAATGCCAGCAACTGGACTTCTCTTACCCTAGACAAAAAATTTGAAGGACTTACACCAGCCACGATAAACACAACTGTCAGGTAGAACCCAAGCAGCAGCCCCAAGCCAAGTAGTACAGTGCCCACATACACCGACATTCCCATGAGCGCGTCAATACCGACTTGCATAGTGATTTGCGCTAACAACCCCAGTACCGCTAGGGGTGCAATCACCATCGCCCAACTGACAATCTTCATTGACAATTCTTGTACGGATTTGGAAATATCGAGTAAGGGTTTAGCCCGGTCCGGGGTAATAGAGGCTAGCGCAACACCCGTGAGGATCGCAAACACTACGATTTGCAGCATGCTTTCTTCAAGCGCCGCACTCAATGGATTAGCCGGTATTAGGCCAACTATACGGTCATGAAGTGTTAGTACTTCCTGATTATCACTCACCTTTACAGGTGCTGTTTCAGAGAGTGCTGCAGTGAGTATGCTTGGATCGATGTACTGTCCTGGCTCAACGAATGTCGCGAGCACTACGCCAATAAGGACAGCTACAGTTGTTGTAGCTACGAAATAAGGTGCAATTCGCAACCCCATTTTTCGAAGTTTGGTCAGGTCGTCAGCGCCTGCTATACCAAGCACAATTGATGACACGACAAGCGGCAGCATAATCATTTGAATCAATGCCAAAAACAGATGCCCAGGCAACACAAGCCAACCGGTTACAAGCTCAGCTGTTTGATCAGACACCAAGGCCGCACCTTCCGGAGACACCAGCAAGCCAATGCCTATGCCCAACATCATACAAACAACAATCTGTAGCCACAGTTTACTGCGGATCAGGAATGCCAGCTTCTCAGCCAGTGCTCCCAGCTCTGAGACAGTTTCAATTGTCGACGCAAAGCCTGGCTGAAAATATCCCTTCTTTTCAACCATTAGCGGTACCGCTCAAAATAATTGCTCTTCAGCATACCTAAAAATTTAGCCTAATTAGCTTCACTACCAACCATCTGGTTATAGATAACTGCCAGTAACGCTCCTGCAACACCGGCAAGGATCATCCACCCGACTAACCCGACCAGGAATCCAGACCATGTCAACGTCCAGCCCATCTGCGTTATATCGACGTGAATCATATGCGTTGTCATCAGCAGCATGTAATGAGGAAAAAGGGCTACAAAAACGCTACATATCACCCACAATAGCCCCGCACATAGTCCGCTTGCCATCGCAAATTTATTCCTGTTGATCATATCCTCCTCCTCGTTCGTTGACTCCAAATGCGTCGCGACTAATCGGTGCTATTTCGGTGCCCATCGATTCGACCAGTGCACGAGTTATCCCATGGCCATAAACGACCCATTGCAAGAAACGTAAACGACGCAGACCAGGTTATTAAGAGAAAACCATTCAGTGCTTCCATGGCAGTTATAAAGCGAATGTGCCCTTCGGGCTGTATGTCTCCCAAGCCCAGTGTTGTGTAGATAACCCCTGAGTAATATAAATAACTCATTGCATCACCCACTGGTGCCCCTTGAAACATACCCAACTTAAGCGAAGATACAGACCAGCTGTAAGTTATTGCGTAGAAACCAATCTCAACGATATGCGTTAGAAAAAGTACGACGATAATAACTAACACCTGCGTTTGTGTTGGCAAATTCATCTTTGGCGTATTCAACCCAAGCCAAAGCAGTACCCGGTAATGAAATGTAAAGGTGACCGCAACCAGACTGAATGCCAACACAATCGCAAATATCATGCAGTATCTCCTTCTTCGGTTAACACCTGGTAGTCGGTGTTCGCAGGTAACTCTCGGCGCTTCTCTTGGTACTGTAGGATGAGGCTATAAATCACAGGCAGTACCAAAAGATTCAGTATCATGACCGTCAACATCCCGCCTAACATCGGTGCGGCAATACGGTGCGTAACATCGGAGCCAGTGCCGCTACTTAGCATGATAGGAATCAGTCCAGCCATCGTGGATATGGCCGTCATCGCCACAGGTCGTACCCGCTTTGACGTTGCCGACAGTACCGCATCCTTTATTTCCTCTAGCGATAGCAACTGCCTCGACTCAGCGCGTCGTTTGGCGATCTCGACATCAATAAAGCTTAAGACCAGAACACCAATTTCTGCTGCCATCCCTGCTAACGCAATAAAGCCCACAGCAACCGCCACCGACATATTGTAATCATTGATATAAATAAGCCAGATTCCGCCTACGAGACCAAACGGAATCGACATCATCACAACTAATGGCTCGGTGATGTTTCGGAAATTGAAGTACAGGAGTAAGAAAATAATAAGAAGTGTTGCTGGAGCCACAATACTTAAACGCGCAGCAGCTCGTTCCATATATTCGAACTGGCCGGACCACGTAATGGTGTAACCTGCTGGGACTGAAACCTGTTCATCCAACACCTGCTTAGCTTTGGCAACATAGCCACCAATATCCGACGTGGAGATATCGACATAAATCCAGGCGTTAGGCCGAGCATCTTCACTTTTAATTACTGGAGGGCCGCGTTGATATTCAATCTCCGCCACCATCGCCAGGGGAATTTGGGTGCCCGTCGGTGTGGGTATTAATACACGCTTGAGGGTTTCAAGATCATCGCGCAACTCACGCGGGTAGCGTAGATTGACCGGATACCGCTCAAGCCCCTCGACAGTTTCGGTGATATTCATACCGCCAATGGCGCTTTGGATAATATCCTGGACCGCTCCAACAGTTAGCCCGTAGCGCGCTGCGCTTTCCCGATTAATGTTAAAGTCCAGGTAATAGCCCCCTACCGCCCTATCACCAAAGGCCGAAGTAGTCTCCGGTAACGTTTTCATGGCTTGCTCAATATCCTGAGAGACCTCTTGTAAGACATTCAGATCAGGGCCGGAGACTTTGATACCGATAGGCGTTTTAATACCTGTCGATAACATATCGATTCGGGTTTTGATCGGCATTGTCCAGGCGTTAGCCAATCCGGGGAATTGAATCGCCTTATCCATTTCATTCATCAAGTCTTTGGTTGATTTCTTTGGGTCTGGCCATTCGTCCTTCGGTTTTAATCGAACCGTGGTTTCTATCATGGCCAAAGGTGCCGAGTCCGTTGCAGATTCCGCGCGCCCTACTTTGCCGAACACATGATGCACTTCAGGGAAAGTCGATAATATTTTGTCGGTTTGCTGCAACAACTCCTTGGCCTTGGTAATGGAGATACCTGGGAAAGTAGTCGGCATATACAAAATATCTCCCTCATCCAACGGTGGCATAAACTCGCTACCCAGCTTGGAATAGGGATAGTAGGTCACTGCCAACAAGCCTACAGCCACAATTAAAGTAATGCTTCTCCACCGTATCGCCAGTGTCAACGCAGGTTTATGCAACGCATGTAGTGCCCGATTAATCGGGTTCTTCTGTTCAGCAATGATTTTCCCTCGTAGGAGATAGCCCATCATCACTGGTACCAAGGTAATGGCTAAAATGGCCGAAGCGGCCATGGCATAAGTAGCGGTAAAGGCCAGCGGGCTGAATAGCCGACCTTCCTGGGCCTGCATGGTAAAGATCGGCAAAAACGATACTGTAATGACCAGCAGAGAGAAAAACAGGGCCGGGCCGACTTCATGACAGGACGCGCCAATCGTCTTCCAGCGCTCATCAAGTGTCAGTTCACTGCCTTTGCCTTCACTTGTCTTTTTTTCACTGGCTTCAGCTAACCGACTATGCGCATTCTCAACCATCACAATAGCCCCATCGACCATGGTGCCGATAGTAATAGCAATACCACCCAAGGACATAATATTGGCGTTGAGCCCCTGGATGCGCATGACGATAAAAGCCATCAAAATACCCAATGGCAGAGTAATGATCGCCACGAAAGCTGAGCGCGCATGTAGCAGAAACAGGATAACCACTAAACTGACGATTATCAGTTCCTGCATCAGTGAGGTGTTCAGGCTTTTTACTGCACGCTCAATCAAGTCACCACGATCATAGACTGGGACAATCTCTACACCGTCTGGCAAACCGGCTTTCAATTCCTCTAATTTAGCACGCACCGCTTGGATAGTAGCCAAAGCATTCTCGCCGAAGCGCATAATCACCACACCACCAGCGACCTCGCCCTCGCCATTCAAATCTACGAGACCTCGACGCAACTCAGGACCAATTTGAACATGCGCCACATCCTGTAGGCGTATGGGCGTACCGTTCGAATCTACGCCCACGGGGATGATTTTGATATCCTCAATCGAACGAATATAACCCAGGCCCCGCACCATATATTCAGTTTCGGCCATCTCCACCAGACGCCCACCCACATCATTGTTGGACATTTTGATGGCCATCTTAATTTTGTTTAGCGGGATGTTGTAACGCAACAAGGCATTGGGATCGACTTCGACCTGATATTGTTTAACGTAGCCTCCCACTGAGGCGACTTCTGAAACACCCTCTACGGTCTGCAACGGGTAACGTAAATACCAATCCTGCAAAGAGCGGAGTTGGGCTAAGTCATGTTTACCCGTTTTATCCACCAGTGCATATTCGTAGACCCAACCAACACCTGTTGCATCTGGCCCTAATGTCGGTGTAATACCTTGCGGCAAGCGGCCACTGACATAGTTAATAGATTCCAGCACTCGCGAACGAGCCCAGTACATATCGGTGCCATCTTCAAAAATGATGTACACGAAGGAAAGACCAAAGAAGGAGTATCCTCTAACCACTTTGGTACGAGGTACCGCCAACATCGACGTGGTTAGGGGGTATGTAACCTGATCCTCTACTACTTGTGGCGACTGGCCGGGATATTTGGTGAAGATGATGACCTGTACATCCGATAAATCCGGTATTGCGTCCAGCGGGGCGTTTTTATAAGCAAACAAGCCGACTAGCGCAATAATGACAGTCGCGATCAGCACCATAAAACGATCTCGCAGGGAGGCAGTGATAATGGCATTAATCATGGTCATGCACTCCATGCCCTGAGTCATCCATCTGCTCACTCATTTCCATATCGGCGTGACTTTCCATCTGCACCTGGGAATGATCAGTCATCTCCTCATTGTCGTGATCCATTCCCTTGTGGCTTTTCATGCTCCTCGAATCATCTTCTGAAATACCTTCAGAGCTGTTTAGCACGTCCATCATTTTGGCCGTCGCTTCCCGCAATTTGGATTCGGAATCTACCAGGAATTGGGCGGAGGTCACGACCTCCTCGCCCGCCGCAATACCTTCCAGTACAGCCACCTGGCCACTGGACTCAATACCCAACTTAACGGTTCTCGGTTCGAATTTACCGGGGCCTCTCACAACAAAAACTTGCGTCCTGCCACCGGAGCGGATAATCGATTCAGCGGGTATGACGACGGCGTTATCCAGCGTATCGGATTGTATGCTGACCTCCGCAAACATATCCGGGCGTAGTAACAGTTCACGATTATCAAACACCAAACGTACTTTCGTGGTCCGTGTTTTCGATTCCGCGTAGGGGTAGATATAGGCCAGAGAGCCTTTAAAGGTTTTACCGGGCACGGATGCCAAGGTCATCTCAACTTCATCGCCAAGCTTGACCCAAGGTAGTTCGTATTCGTAGACATCGGCGTAAACCCATACCTGGCTAAGGTCAACCATCATGTACAACTCAGTTTTTGGCGTAACATATTGACCTTGGCGGGAACCAATACGAATAACCGTACCGGCGACTGGTGAATGTATATGCAAACTTTTCTTAACTTTCCGGGTTTGTTCTAGTTCTTGAATCTGATGCTCAGGCACATCCAATAATTCCAAACGTTCACGAGAACTCTTTACCAAATCCTCTGCACCTTGCCTGATTTCATCAAATTGGCTTTTGCTCAAAGCAGACAGATTATTGAGTGCCAACAAATATTCCTGTTGAGTCGAAACCAACTTGGGCGAATAGATACTCAATAAAATATCGTCCTTGACCACATTCTGCCCCGTCTTATCAACACGAATTTCTTCGATCCACCCTTCAACCTTTGGATGTAATCGCGCCATACTTTCCTCATCAAAATCCACTCGGCCAACAGCACGAATGGTTCGGCTGATTGACTCTTGCTTGGCTATGGCGGTACGAACACCAATATTCTGAACCACCACCGGGTCGATCTTCACTGTACCTGCAACGGCACTGACTTCGTTGTCAGCGTAAACGGGCACATAATCCATTCCCATCGAATCCTTAGCCGGTACAGGCGAAGTCACTGATGGATTCATGGGGTTTCGATAGAAAAGGATTTTCCGTTCGGCCGATGGTTTATCTTCATCCGCATAGACAGGTATATAATCCATACCCATGGAGTCTTTTGCTGGTTCCGGCGATGTAATACTCGGGTTCATCGGATTGCGATAAAACAAAGGCTTTTTATCCTGCTCTGTTACTGCCACTGTCGAGCTGCTATTACCGGACAACCAGTAACCAGTGCCGAGCCCAATGCCTAGCATCAGTACGGCGATTAAAAGGGTAGATTTATTCATAAACAGTTTCCTCGCCAACGGCGGCCTCAAGGCGGGCTAATGCCTGCTTGGCATCACTTAATGCCTTCCAGTATTGCAGTTCGTAATTAAAAAGGGTCATTTGGCTTCGCACCAAGTTCAGGAAGTCCACTTCACTGACCTGGTAACCTGCCAACATTGATTGAACCGTTTGTTGAGCCTGCGGAACAATACCGCCACCATAGAGCGAATATTGTTGCTTTGCCCGGTGGTAATCTGTAACGGCGGATGAAATTGCCGCCGTCACCAAGCCTTTTTCATCGAGCAGTGCGTAGCGGTTTTTCTGTAGTTCCAAACTTTTCTGCGAAACTGCCTTAGATTGTTTCCGGCCAGCGTAGAGCGGAATTTTTACTCCCACCATGACTGAAACAAAATCTGAACGTGCTCCACCTCGGGGTAATGGGTTGTCCCCGGTTCGATCACCGTAGGTCACACCCAGTTTAAAATCAGGATAATAATCGCGCTTAGCTAGATCGAGACGAGAATTCGCAGCATCAATCTGCGTTTCCATTTGTTTCAAGCGCGGTCGGACGGACGCAGCTTTCTGGTAAAGCTCACTCTCATCAACAAGATTTGGCATCTTTTTGGAAACCTTATCCGGCAGCGTTATAGAATCGTTGGCAGGCCTATCAATCAAGATATTGAGCTGTATGGCCTGATTGCGCCGTATGGCTTGTAGCTGAATTTCCTGATCCATCAACCGGGAGAGTTCCAGCTGTGAAAGCAAAACATCCTGTTGTAAACCCTTACCCGTCTCGTATTTGGTTTTAGCTACGGTAATAAACTGACGCAACAAAGCTTGATTACTGTCCACTGTCTCTAGGGCACGATCCATATAGTAGAGCTGCCACCATTTGCTCTTCACATTCTTTATAAGTTGCAAACGCAACTCATCGACAGAATACCCCGCCGCCCGAGCATCGTACTCGGCAGCCTCTTCCTTTAAACTCAACTTTCCTGGAAAAGGAAAGACCTGACTGAACCCCACTTGGAGCTGTGTCATAGCTTCCTGATCCCTTTTATAGGTGTCGGTGGGAAAATTCATCGCGTTGAGACTAACCATCGGGTCCGGCAATGTGCCCACCTGTGAGGGGACTTCCGCCAACGCTTGATAGCGTGTTTGCATTTCAGCAAGGTTTGGATTGTCTCTTATTGCTATTTCAACGGCAGTCGGAATGGACAAAGTTTCCTGTCGGGCTTGTGCGCTGGCATAAGAAGCATTTATCGTTAAGACAAGCATAATGATGCTCAGAACAACCCAGCGCCTGGACAACATAACTGCAATTAGTTGCCCTAAAAAGCAATACTGAGCTATCAAATGTGGACCGGCCTGTTGTTTCATATAATTTCATACTCCGCAAAAAAGGTTACCCCTGAACAATAGTGTGAGAGTTCAGGGGGGTATTGAGCGAGAAGATGCCTTTTGGATAAAGCAGTGCTCAATTTTTCCTTATTTTTTCAGTTCAACAATGTCATATTTCATGATGCTACCAGTGGAAATACTTGCTCGTGCGAAATGCTCATTAATGATGGAGTCTATAATCACCTCTCCTATGTACTCTCTTGTTAGCCCATCATCTCCTTCTTCTGTACTTTCTTCGTACTCCACTCGATATGCACTCAGCGCTTGTCCTTGTTTAGCACCATCCTTACTTCCAATGCATATCACTACTTCATTATTATCAACATTAACAACCTGACCTCTCATAAAATTTTTGTGATAAAACGGGCTGCCTGTACAGGAAGCCAGAAATCCAATTAAAATCAACACAAAACAGTATTTCGAAATTTTATTAAACATATTTAAATCTCCATTTGGTCATTTAGCTTTTAATAACGCTAGTTAATTTACGTTACATAGCCCTCTATTATTTCTATGTTGATAGCTCATTAGTCTGAAAAAGAATCTTTGATATATTCCAAAACAGCGGACATATCTGTATCAGACAACTGATTATTTCCACCTTTCGGCGGCATAGCCATCAAACTACCTGAACTTTGATAGCCATTGATTATATTTGTCAGAAGCTCACTGTCTGTCTTGGTTAGCCTGCCTGATTTATCAGTAAAATCAGGCACGCCAGGCAGGGATCCTTTTCCATCAGAACCATGACAAACTACGCAGGTACTTTCGTAGATAGCTTTTCCAGAAGTTTCCGCTGAATCAGTGGGCAAAGCAGTCATGGTGGAAGCGTTTGAGGGTGTTTCTATTTTGGCATTAGAGCTTTGCAAAAAGGTCAAAATATCGCGCGTCTCCTGCCCTGTCAGCCCGCCCCTAACTCGCATATGAAAAGCAGTGGTAACCCATTGGTCATCACGAAGGTCAGAGGGACTACGCATATTGTGACAACGTGTACAGTTTTCGGCCCAAGCCTTAGCGCCAGCAGAAGCATCACCTTTTTCAGGGTAGTCGAATGCATATGTTAATGACGTTATTGTTCCCACCAAAAGAAAAGTTGCTATTTTTAGCGGGGATAAAAACAATATTTTTTTCGTTAAAAATTTCATAGTTATTCTCCCAATCAGAACCCGTAGGCCATCTGAAACATAAATTGGTCATTATCCGAATCATTACCACTGCTTTTTCCATCATTAAACTCGTAACCGAGCTTTGCGATAAAATTATTGCTAATGAGGTAATTGACACCCAAAGCCCATTGCTTCTGGTCCTTACTGTTATGAGGTGAATCAAAATCCGTGTAACGTGTCACTAATTCCCAGTTTGATTGATCAAACCTATAGGCCCCTTGCGTATACCAGGTTTCCCACTCAGCACCGGCGGATGCTGCAGTTCCCCCACCATTGTCACTACCAACCTCTGTCTCGATATATTCACCCCGCAAGCTGAACCCCTTAATCTGCCAGTTAAAATCAGCACCGATCACATCGTAATCACGTGCGCCTTCATCACTGAGTAACTCGCTATCACCATCCTCTACAGAGGTAACCGTGGCTTTACCGCTTGCGGCTGAGAGCCCCAACTCGAAACCAGGAAAAGGTATAATGCCAATACGCCCCCCAATTACTTTTTCGCCATCACTATCAGAACCAAACCCTTCGGCTTCAACACCATCTAACTCATATTCCCCATCTTCAAATTCAGCCTTCAATTCCGGGCCATTACTGGCAAAAAAGGCATAATTGGTTCTCACATTGCCGATAGGAAATGCACCACGCAGCTGCAGGCCCACATCTGAGACTGGGGCTGCGCCATCATGGCCAAACCCTGGTGGTGCTGATGGCAGTTTATTGATCCAAGATGGATGAAGGTTTTGCCGAAATTGCCCGATGGGGCTTAAAAATTTGCCGGCAATCAGAGTCATATAATCATTTACAAACCAATCTATGGAGAGATATTCAAGGGTTGTTTCTGTTTCGCCATCGTCACCAACTTCAAATTCCAGCTCTGACTCCAACATTACTAAATCGCGATACTGAAAATGAAAAATTGGCGCAAACCTGCCTACAGTAAAACTACTATCAGCTGATTCCGAATCTATGTACCCTACATCTGCATATCCAGCCATGTGTATAAGCGTATCTGGTTGCAGCCATTCACTTGCAGTTGCAACCTCCTGTTTAACCGCCTGCACCTCCTGCTTGCTTGCAGTATTGTTGAGCTGTTGTTTAAGCCCTTCCATTTCCTCCTGCATAGATTTAACAAGCTCAACTAACTCTTGAATGCTAGGCTCGGCCAACACTGTGGTAGATACGGCAGATGCTATCACTCCAACACCTATAACTTTTGCTAATACTTTTGCTTTGATTTTCATATTTTCTCTCCATTACAAAGAATTGTTACCGACCAGGTGGGCGTTTGTGGCAACTCAATGGCTCATGGCTGGCATTGTCCTTTACATTCTGGTCAGTAAACCGGTACCAACCTTCTTTAAAGTGCGTCCACCAGTCATGGGCAATGTCGCATTGATACTTCCTAACAATTTTTTCAATTTCGTCTAACTGTCGTTTTGTTGCGTCGTAGGCCACATTGAGTAAACTTTCTGATACGTTAATCGAGACAGCATCTACGCCCAACAGCTGATCAATTTCTTGTACGATCAGTTCGTAGTTGTCATGTAGCGGCCCTTCTAATCTCAAATGCCGTATCATTAAAGTGTCTTTATTCACACCAGCTTTGTGTTGCTGTTTACGTTCCATAAATGCTCCTTTACATTGCTTTTCCTGCCTAGCCATTCAGATAGACCAGAGAACGATTAGGCAAAAATAAAAATTGCACCTTCCTGGTAACCACCGAATAAACAACTATTTGTGCACTTTCTTGTGATCATGCAGTTTCTTCTTTTCCTGTTTATCAAGATTCTTCTCGTTATCTGCGGCGTTTGATTGCGTAGCAGATGGCAGCCCCTTGTGCTTGCGGTGATCATGCTTGAACTTAGTCTGCTGTTCAGACTGATTCAGTTCAGGTTCTTGGGCAGAAGGCTTTAATTCTTGAGCCAATGCCATAGAGGGCAGATTGATCAGGATGGATACGGCTATTGGTAGTAATAAAGTTTTCATGGCTTTTCTCTGTTAATTATTTAATGGTTTCATTCATACTTACTGGGCATTAAAGTTTTTTGTCATAGGCATCTACCTCTTATTTTGTTGATTGCGCTCTACCGCCACTGGCCCAATTTTTGGGATAAACGCCGGAGTATTCATCGCGTAGTGGATGTACTGATCTCCAAACTGCTCAAGCACCTGTCGCTCTTCTGCTTTCGATAAGCGCAGATAAACCACCAATAAAATGGGAAACATGATGAGCGTAGGAATAGTTGGCCATTGCAATAAAAAGCCAAACATGATCAGGACAAAAGCGACGTATTGAGGATGGCGCATGCGTGCATACCATCCCGACGTCGCGAGTGCACCAGCCTGCTGTGCCTTGTGTAAAACGCTCCAGGCAGACGCCAATAGGAAGAACCCCAACACGATCAGCACATTGCTGGCTATATGTAACGGATCAAAATGTGCGTTGCCCTCAAAACCGAGGAGTGTATGCAGCAAGTGACCATTTTCATGGGCTAAAAAATCGACGCCTGGGTATTTTTCTGCCAACCAACCGGACAGGAAGTAAATGGTGAGCGGGAAGCCATACATTTCCGTAAACAAGGCGACAATAAACGCGGAAAATGCCCCAAGACTACGCCAGTCCCGCTGAGTCTTTGGCTTGGTGAAACTGAATGCAAAGAAGATAAATATTGCCGAATTCAGGATCACCAAGACCCATAAACCGTATGATTCGTGCTCATGCATGACGCTGCTCCTCAACCAAACCTATTGGTTTTTCTCTTGTTCTTCGCGATCACGAAGACCATCTTCATAGCCCTTTTGATAACCAAGATCATTTTGTCCATTTCGGGTGTTATCTTCTCCATGCCCACCGTGTCCCCCATGACCATGTCCTCCATGCATAAAGATGTGCATCAGCGGGCACAGCAACAAAATCAAAAAAGGTAAAAACTGAAACAGATGTTCACGATGCTCCATAAACAGGAAATAGCTAACGGCACCAATTAACATCAAGGCTGCCAAACCATTGGAGCTAAACCAGAATGATTGCTTTTGTGCCATGACCTTACTCTCCGCTCTCGTTAACAATTAGCTCACCCCGATACATTTGCATTTGGCAGGTGAAGGTGTATTCACCTGTTGCCAGGGGCGGCAGATTAATGTCTTTCGGTTTGTTTAAAGGCAACTCTTCGCTTATATCAATATCTGCAAAAATTACAGTTGCCGCACAAGGCGATACATCTTTGCGATAAAATCGCAGAGTCGTGCCTTGGCCTGTAGCTAGTCGAATTCTTGGCGGCTCATAGGTGCCATTATCGACAACGACCGTGATGATATTTTTGTCGGCTAAAACTGCCTGCGGCTTATAAATCCAAAACCACCAAACAATCAGTGCGATCAGTAGTAGACCCAACAGATTAATGATCATCATGTCTGTCTCTCCTTAATGCTTCTGCGTATTAAATAAGCGCAGACGATTCGCATTGGTCACCACAGTCAGCGATGAAAATGCCATTGCCGCTCCGGCAATAACTGGGCTAAGTAACAGGCCAAAGAACGGATACAACACTCCCGCCGCTACTGGCACACCAGCCATGTTGTAGAAGAAGGCACCCGCGAGATTTTGTTTAATGTTTCGAAGCGTGGCCTTGCTGATAGCAATGGCATCTGCGAGGCCATGCAATGAACCCCGCATTAATGTTATATCCGCACTTTCGATCGCCACGTCTGTACCCGTGCCAATAGCAAAACCGACATTGGCTAGAGCCAACGCGGGCGCATCATTAATTCCATCGCCAGTCATGCCAACAATCTCTCCTTGCCTTTGTAGTTCGGCAACTTTGTCAGATTTTTCCTCAGGCAATACCTCAGCAACGTACTCTGTAATACCGACTTTTTTAGCGACTGCCTCAGCCGTGGCACGGTTATCACCCGTCAACATAACAATGCGGACACCATTTTTTTGCAGACGTTTTATCGCCTCAACAGAGTCTTCTTTAATTGGGTCCGAAACAGCAATAATGGCCGCCAGTAGTCCATCAATGGAAAAATACATTGGCGTCTCTGCGCGCTCTGCCATTTGCTGCGCCATAGCAACGTATTGCTCTAGATCGACACCTCTATCACGCATCAATTTTTCATTACCAAACAGCAAATAGTGGCCACGGACAAGCCCTTCCACACCGTGCCCAGCTACAGCATGGAAGTTCTCTACGGCATCTAACGAAAGACCTCTGTCTTTTGCGGACTCGGTGATAGATAAAGCCAGAGGATGTTCTGAACCAGCCTCCAGACTAGCGGCTAATTGCAGCACCTCATTTTCATCGTTAGCGTGAGCTAGTTCGATGTGGGTCACTGTGGGCTGACCCAGGGTAATGGTGCCGGTTTTATCCAAAATCATGGCGGTGACCTTTGACGCTGTTTGCAACGCTTCACCGTTACGAATAAGCACACCGGCCTCAGCAGCCTTACCGACTCCAACCATTACTGACATGGGTGTTGCCAAACCCAGCGCACAGGGGCAGGCGATGATAAGTACCGTAGTTGCTGAAACAATCGCGAAAGCCACTCTCGGGTCAGGGCCAAAATTTAGCCAGATCAATGCACTAAACACAGCAATAATCATCACTGCCGGAACAAAATACGCGGAGATGATATCGGCTAAACGACCAATAGGTGGTTTGGAATTTTGTGCCCGTTTAACCATTTCAATTATCTGTGCGAGAGCTGTATCTTTGCCAACACGCGTTGCGCTAAAAAGAATCGAACCACTTTTATTGATTGTGCCGGCGACCACCTCATCATCCGCTGTCTTTTCTACCGGCATAGGTTCACCGGTAAGCATGGATTCATCGACTGCGGTGCTACCTTCCAGGACAACACCATCCACTGATATTTTTTCGCCAGGACGTACCCGCACCTGATCGGCTAATTGCACCTGTTCAATGGGAAGATCAATTTCCTCTCCATTGCGAACCACCCGCGCAGTTTTCGGTTGCAAGCCAATTAGCCGCTTAATCGCTTCCGATGTCCGACCTCTTGCTTTGACCTCCAGCGCTAACCCCAGGTTGATCAAGCCAATAATCATGGCAGTTGCTTCAAAGTAAACATGCCGCGCCATTTCGGGGACAACGTAGGGGAAAAACACTACAATCATCGAATAGATCCACGCGGTACCGGTGCCTAACGCAATCAAGGTATCCATATTGGCACTGTGATTGCTGAGTGACTTCCAGGCACCCACATAAAAATGCCTACCTGCGAAAAACATCACACACAATGTCAATAAACCAACAGTCAACCATGCCCCTCGTTCGATGGTTGTTGTCACCGTCATCTCGCCAACAATAAGGCTGTAGGTCATCAGTGGAATACCGAGCAATAATGCAATCCACATTTCTCGCATCAGGCGCTTGTAATACGCTTCATCTGCTTTTTCTTTTTCATCAAGCACGCTTTGATTGGAACTGTCAGTAATGCTTTTTGCGTCATAGCCTGCACGTTTGACCGCTTGAATCAAAGCCTCTACAGGTGCCTGCCCGGTAATGGAAACTGTACTCTGCGCCAGATTCATTGACGCATTTTCAACACCAGTCACATTGCAAAGCGCGCCCTCTATTTTGCTCACACAGCTAGCACAGGAAGCACCTTTAATATGAAGGTATTCAATAGTCCGAGAAGCCCGGTCTTTGCTTTCGTTTATCGGATGCAGCTTAGCTTTGATCATCGCTCTGTTCTGTAGTTAAGTCGGTGTTATCAACAAGGAACTTGCTGTCCAAGGTTTCAATAAGGTGGCAAATGATCTCTCCAGAAGGCGCTCGATCAGGTAGCTGACTCCACTTTTTTGATACACTCTCAATCCGTCTCAAAAGCGTTTGCGCATCCATCATCTCTTTTCGGACTGCCGTTAATCGTTGGTCAATTAATTGCCTAACCAATGGGCAAGCCGGATCACCGGATGAAGCCAAGTTCAAAATTCCCAGAATATCCTTTAAGCTGAAGCCCAGACTTTTCGCCAAGAGAATAAAGCGTAAACGCTCTTCATCTGTGCGTCCGAAACGTCGATAGCCATTGGCTTTATCCCTATCAGGAGAGAGCAAACCAAGCTTTGTGTAGTGCCGTATTGTCTCTGCACTGAGATTGAATCGTCTGGCGATTTCAGTGACTGTTTGCATAACACCCCAATCCTCGCAATAAGGCGAAATCACATGTTGGTCTTACGCTGAGTACCCCAAAATGCTATTTCGACATTAAAAAAACGTGCGTAAGCAAGAACTTGATCGTACAACCCAGGTGTAACACCAAGGTCAATAGTCAATTTTCTAAGAAATCTGGAAAATCAGGCGTAGAACGCCATTCCAAAAAGGTTAGGAGTGTTTTGGGGGATGGAAAATACGAGAAGGAAGCCCGTAACTACGAGTTTTTAGGGAGGTAATGACCAGTGTGTTCCGGTCTAAATCGAGGTTAATCGACATTTTTTGAAATGCGGCCACACCACCCACTACACAGGACGTAGCACAGAGGCCTTTGGCACAGTTGTCATCACACTTATCACAATGCTCTGATGAAGATTCATCAGTACTTTTCTTGTGACAGGAAGCTTTTTGTGAATCTTCCGATGAGTGAGCGGTGACATCATGATGTCCAGTATCAACTGATGTATCTGCACCAACAAACATCTCGATGACCATGGATGAATTAGAACTACCTGTCATCATTTTTGCAGGCATAGCCGCAGCCATTAACGGCTGAAAAATCAGCCCCCAAATGACTATTACTATACTGAAAAAACGAATCATAAATGCACCTTTATACCAAGTAATTATAGTGTACAGTCATAGGAAATTCAAAATGTTGACCTAAATTAAGTGAAATACACATAGATTATTTTCCTAAGGTTAAACCCTGCCATACTGACAGCAACACCACACATTTTATCATTACCATGACAATATAACGGGTCAATCTTCTATAGCTGCATCTAGCTGCTTGAGTAACTTCTGTATATCTTTCAAGCTGTTTTTCATTGCCACCAAATAGTCTAAATCATACTTACTTAAATCAGAACGAATTGAACTATTTTCTTTAACCAGCGAATTTCTAAGCAGCAGGGTAGAACTTTGTAACGTCGATACTTGCTTTTTAATATTGCTAATTTTTTCCTCCCTACTGGGCGCAGTTTGGTAGTCCTTTTGATATTGAAGGACATAGGATCGTTTTTTTGCTATTTCTCTGGCTGGGTCTTCACCGTTATGTGCGCTAGCTGTCGCAGATAAAAATAATAGTACTATTAAAAAGTAAATAGATTTCATTGTTCTCTCCTTCTGATTAATGATGAGACGATGCATTGAATTCATCTCGTGCCGTAAGAATTTGATATTGCTCTGGAGTTAACTCGGGCAATTTCTGCAAAAATGCCACCATGGCCCAAATACGTTGGTCATCATGTGTTGGCCCCCAGGCAGGCATACCAGATGCCTTAATACCGTGTTTGATAATCCAGAACCGACGCTTACTGCTCTCCTCTGAATCACTATGACCGCCGGCTGCATGATCATGTCCATGCTCGTCTTCTCGTTTACTCAGATTTGGCGGCGCCGGATACAATCCGATACTCATATCACTTTTCATTTTCCCTGGCTTTAGATGACAAGCTACACACATGTCGTTGTAGTCAGGCCCACCCATCAGTAATAATTCCGGGTCATCGAGGGATGGAACTGTAATATTTTTTGATGCGTTTCCTATCGACTGCTCCCGCACCGTTTCCAACAACCAATAGGTCAGTTTATTGTGGGGCACATCAGCACCCATCGGATAAACTCCTGAATAAACAAAAACTATCCCTACTAAAAAAACACTTGTAGCAATAAGTATTAAATATTTTACGCTCTTCATTGGTTATATCCTTTACGACATAAATGATCGCATTTGAATAAAGTGGTGATGACAAGCTAGTAACGACCAGCCACAAGTTGACAACTAAAATCAGTGGTTATGACCACTATTGTGTTGATCCACTTCTTTCTTGCTACTGTCATCAACGGAGATTTTTATAGCACCCTTTGTGTGCTGGTTTTCAGTAGGTTCTACACTCATACACTTTTTCATCATCGCCATCATGACGGGGTCTTTCATATCCATTTTTGAATGATCTATATTTTTCATTGCCTCACATTTTGGTTTCTCCATCTTCGCTGTATGTTCGGAGGGGTCGTGAGCTTGTGCAGATGACATTACAAAAAAGCTTGTTAGTAACAGATAAATAGTGGTCTGTATTTTCTTCATTGGTAAACTCTCATGTTGATTTATAGTTTATTTAATTAAAATGGTATTCGTTGAATGCCGATCAAAACCATGCACGCACACCAATTACCCATTGGACATCATCAGTTTTTTCTCCTGCGCTACGCGCAAAATCAGCGGTATTACTAAAGCTTTTATTCCAGTTAACGCCTATGTAGGGAGCAAACTCTCGACGAATTTCATAGCGAAGCCTAAGGCCTGTTTCAATATCAGATAACCCCGAACCGACACCAAGGTCGGCATCATTTTGGCCATAGAAATTAACCTCAACCTCCGGTGTTAAAATGAGCCGCTGGGTAAACAAAAGTTCATACTCGGCTTCCAGTCGTAACGCAGTGCGCCCACTCTCTCCGATAAATAATGCTGTATCAATTTCAAAAAAATAGGGGGCGAGGCCCTGAAGACCAATAACAGCCCAAGTTCGACTTGGGGTCGGTTGAAAATCCTGCCGCACACCAACTTGAACATCCCAAAATGGCGCAATCGCTTGACTGTAGAGCGCTTGCAACTCCGCCTCTTCAGTTTCACTATCCTTTCGCTCCACTTCAGCTTTGAACCACAGTTTTTGAAGGTCTTTTCCAAACCAGCCCTGCCCATCCAACACCAACAGATTGTGTTCATCGGCGTCACGCACTTCTAACTGATCGATCATAACCTTACCCAACAAGGGATCATCCTTGCCTCCAGCTAGCGCTGAGTTAACAGCACTGAGCATCAACAATAATGTAGACAAGAAAAATCCACTCTTAATAACGGATAAAGTTATTCGTCGTTTTATAAATTGTTTCATTCGTTAATTCTCCTTAGCTGACCCGCACTTCACGAAACATACCCGGCATGTGGTAAACCAAATGGCAGTGATAGGCCCAACGCCCAATGGCATCAGCACTCACCAAATAACTGATTTTTGATCCAGGCTGAACAATCACCGTATGCTTACGCGGAATGTATTTGGGATCACCGGTTTCCAGCTCACTCCACATGCCATGCAAATGCATCGGGTGACTCATCATGGTGTCGTTGACCAGAGTAATACGTACTCGCTCACCGTATTTCAGTTGTAATGGATCAGAGTCAGCAAATTTAATGCCATTCATCGACCACATATAGCGGCCCATATTCCCCGTTAGATGCAGCTCTATTTCTCGGCTGGGTTCACGCGGATCTGATGTTGGATAAAGATTTTTAATATCGCCATAAGTTAGTACCCTCCGTCCATAAAGCTGCTGGTGATTCCGCAGGCCGATGCCTGGATCGTTTAGGCCGCTCTGAGGACTCTCGGCACGCATATCAACATGTGGTCCTGTTTCACTCGCAATATGTGTTATTTCACGAGTACTTCCAAAGCCAGCTATACCTAAGATTTCACTACCGCCACCATGATTTGCATGCTCCATTGTCTTCATGCCACTCATTTGATGCTGACTGTGAACCATTCCAGACATCTCGCTTATATCATGTTGGGTATGATCCATCTTTTCCATGCCTGCCATACCCTCCATCCCGTGCATACTATGATCCATTCCCATGCCCATATCACGGTGCGCCAGGACCGGTGCAACATCCATCTCGGGCACGGCAGATATTAAGCTGACATCCGAGGTCAATGTGCCACGGGTAAACCCTGTGCGATCTATACTTTGGGCAAAAACGGTATACGCACTATCATCGCTGGGTTCGACCACAACGTCGTAGGTCTCCGCGACACCGATACGAAACTCGTCAATGGTGACAGGTTCGATATTCTGGCCATCGGTGGCAACGACCGTCATCTTCAGACCGGGAATTCTCACGTCAAAAATCGTCATTGAAGAGCCATTAATGAACCGCAGACGAACTTTTTCACTCCGCTTAAATATTCCTATCCAACCCTCATCAGGGGTAACGCCATTCATCAAGTAGGTGTAGGTGTAACCTGTGACATCAGAAATATCTGTCTCACTCATCCGCATTTGATTCCACATAGAACGTTCATTCCATGTTTGCGCTACGCCTTTATCTTTGATGTCGCTCCAAACATCACCTACCGTGCGCTCACGGAAGTTGTAGTAATGGCTAAGCTTTTTAAGCTTGGCGTAAATATCTTGTGGTTTTTCATCAGACCAATCTGACAACATGACCACGTAATCCCGATCATAACTAACGGGATCTGGCTCTTTAGGATCAATGATGATCGCACCGTACATACCGGTTGGCTCCTGGAAGCCTGAATGACTGTGATACCAATAGGTACCGCTTTGATTAACATCAAACTGGTATTCAAAGGTTTCACCTGGCTTGATACCAGCGAAACTAAGCCCCGGCACACCGTCCATATCCGTGGGTAAAATAATGCCGTGCCAGTGAATAGAGCTGTCCTCTGCAAGGTCATTCTTCACTCTCAGAGTGACTCGATCCCCCTCGCGCCAGCGCAATATCGGCGCGGGTACTGAACCATTGACGGCAGTGGCCATCCTACTTTTACCCGTGAAGTTGACGGATTGGTAACCAATATTTAGGTCAAATTGCCTGCCTCGCAGAGTCGTTGGCCCTATACGGCTTTGGGTCGATGCTAACGACAATGCCGAACCCAGCCCCAAACCTAACAGCGCGCCACTCGCTACAATACCTGTGACAAATCGCCGACGAGACATAGAGGGTAAATCCAACAACCTCTGCCTTTGTAAACTGTTTTTCATTTCATACCCCTCAAAATAAAATGGGAGCGCATCAGTCGCTCGCACCAATATGCTCATAAACTACGTCATTGCCGTCTTTATTGAGTAAAAAAACATCGTATTCATCATGTCGATTACCCATCTCCATTCCAGGGCTGCCCACAGGCATGCCGGGAACGGCCAAACCAATAGCATTGGTAGGAGGATTGATAAGAAACCGCTGAATGATGTCAGCTGGAATATGGCCTTCAAATACATAGCCATCTTTCGATACTGCCGTATGGCAGGACTGGTAACGAGGAGAAACCCCCTTGTCAGATTTTAATTTATTTAAATTTGCAGGGTGATGTACATTCGTTTCAAAGCCAAAAGCCTTAACATGTGCCACCCATTTACTGCAGCAAAGGCAGGTTCGACTTTTGTAAACATCCAGCGTTACTTTTTCAACCTGAGAGTCTTTAGTTGCCACTGTATTAGCTAAATCAGTATTGTCCGAACAAGCAGCAACACTGACAAACAAAATGATGGCCACTAGCCATCTCATTCTTCTATAAAACGATTCCATAGTAATTCCCAAAAAACTAAGGCCTCTTAAGGCTTTTCAATTGGGAGCTTTTAAGACTCCCGCTAATTCAGCAGATGAATAAGAAACGCCAAAGTACAGGCGCACTTACCCTGTGTTAGCGGGAAATGGGAGGACGAAAAAGAGAGACTATCAACTGGCCATGGACCAGCTCATTATAATGATTTGTAAGTATGCCTATATCAGATATGAATAGATGTTGCCCCGAAGGCAATACTGCTGTGGCAGAGCAACCGCCTAAGCTACAGTCACAACCGAGGCAACACACAGATCCAGCATCATTATCCGTAGCTGGTATGGTTAGACTCATCATATGTTGAGAGTGATCAATTACAACAGAATCTATCACGTGTT
>Ga0209578_10001096_pt1 | contig 26449 bp, 28 predicted proteins | sample tdAd472_FD_187127 | JGI IMG/M metagenome (GOLD analysis project Ga0209578, IMG submission 187127) | Marine sediment microbial communities from the Atlantic coast under amendment with organic carbon and nitrate - tdAd47.2 (SPAdes)... | ecosystem: Environmental > Aquatic > Marine > Coastal >...
TAGGCTTGTCTCTGAAACCACGGCGGAGTGCTGAGGCAGTTGGGATGCAGTCTGCAGCCCCGGCGAAGGACGAGCAGGCCACCCGATGCTCTCCTCAAACGCCACATGCATCCTGCCTGACGTGACTCTCCCGCAAGACCGCTTCAGTCGGTCCAGGCGTTACCGAAAAGTGAATCCACCGAACGATGCGAGTCTGACAGACAGTCATTATCGGGCACACTGGCAGAGGCGGCTCGTTATCCCGTTTGTAGCGGTTTCGCATCGTGGCAGATGCCTCCTCGCCACCGGAACTGAGAAATGTATCGAAGATTTCTCAAATTCCATCACCGGCAGAGGACCTCTGGTCGTGCCGAGCCGCGCGGCTGCAGGACGAAAGCCGATTCTGACCTTGACACGGGGTTAATCGTCCTAAAGTCCTCGACCCGTCTGGGTCGAAAATACAGGTCAGTCGGTCAGCGGCTGAGTGGACGCGTCCTGCGATCTGGAGGGAGGCAGGGCGTTGCAGCGAATCCGCTGATTGATCACGGGGTAAGGACGGCAGGGAGAGTCGTCCAGGAAGTCGTTCGCAATGGCGATTGGCGGCGGCTTCTGTTGCTGACGGAAGTGCGTGGCTCTCTTGAGTGGCCACCTGCGGACGTCAGGATCGCCTTTTGGCTGGCTTGGCAAGCTGGGCAAAAGGCTCCCGGAACACCCCTGGAAAATGAGTTTCCTCGAGGAAGAAGAAACGGAGTCTCGAAAGTCCTCAGTTGTGTGTTGCCGACGTAAGGCAGGTGAAATCGGCGGGAGCTGCTGATCTCACCCGGTAACTGGAGACAAACCCCGACCCAACACCACGGTGGCTCTCGGAAAGGACGAAGGACCCGACGGCCAGGAGAGCCAGCCATCGTAGGGGGGTGCAGACAGAGAGTTCCTCTGCCTGCATAGAACTGAAACTGGAGCCCGCGATGAAGACGATCTTCACTACTGGACAGGTAGCTAAGATCTGTAAAGTTGCACCCCGTACTGTCAGCAAATGGTTCGATTCCGGTCGCCTGCGTGGCTATCGGATTCCCGGCTCGCAGGATCGACGAATCCCGCGTGAGCATCTCATCCGGTTCCTCAAGGAACACGGGATGCCACTCGGCGAACTCGAAGACGAAGCGATGGGTAAGATCCTGCTTGTTGGAGCCGAAGCGCCGATTCAGGCCAGCCTCAACGAAATGATGGGCGTGGAAGACTTTAAGATCGAGTACGCCCAAAGCGGTTTCGAGGCCGGTATTCAGGCCGAGTCACTGCACCCGGACGCTGTCGTTGTTGACTTTGCAATGGGTCGCAACGACGCACTTCTGATCGCTCAGAACCTTCGCCGTAATCCCGAATACGCCGAAACTGTTCTGATCGGTCTGCTGAGCGACGAAGATAATGCGGCCGGCTTCGACCGCACGATCTTCAACGAAACATTCCGCAAGCCGTTCGACTCCGCTCTGCTTGCTGAGCGAGTGCGAACGCTGGTCGGTCGCAAAAAACAGCTTGCTTAACCCGCAGGTTGAAAGCGATGGGTCGGGAACAAATGCCAGGGGAAGTTTCCGCCTGAGTGGCAGGGATGTCACGAAGGACCAGATCCTGACCAGAGTTCTGCATCTGTGAATACAGCCAGAAACCCGCCGTGGTCCGCCACGGCGGGTTTTTCTGTGCGCACCACGTTCGTTTGACCCGAAGCCGCAGGCGACGGCGTTTCATGCTGCGTCAATCACAGACAACAGCGGGTGCCTGTGGTCGAGTGCAGCGAGCCGACAGCCTCACACTTAAATGGGCATGATCGACAGCAGAGATCGAACCACTGGCGGTTCGTCGCTCGTGCCTCGCTCCTCGACCCCAGCCACCCAGTCGTTTGACCCGAAGCCGCAGGCGATGGCGTTGCCTTTGATCGCAGAAGCATGAAACGCCGTCGCCTGCGGCTTCGGGTCAAACAAGGAAGGTTCGCACCAACTCAGTCCAGGAACTCGTCGCTCGGATCAAACTTCGGGATCACGATGTTGATGATCTTCATCTTCCCGACCGCCCGGTGCCGCACTCCCGGCGGGATCATGATGCAGGTGCCCGGCTTGAGCGGGATGAACTCGTCGTCGAGCTGCATCTTTGCGTCCGGACCGCATTCCAGCACGTAGTAGGTCTCCGTCAGCCGCTTGTGATAGTGCAGCTCGGCGTCTTCCTTGATCTCCGTGACATGAACGGTCGCCGGGTAATCCTCGACGTCGGCAAACGCTCGCTTCGCTGTGCCACAAGGGCAGGGAACGCCAGGCAGATCGGCAAAGTCGACGACTCGCCAGCGGGGCTCTAAGGTACTCATTGGTGATCGCTGCGGGCTGAAGGAACGTGTCCGAAACAGAATCTCCGGGGCAGTCGCCGAGCGTTAGCTCGCGGTGCCAGAGATTTGAGACCGAAGTGAGAAACCGCACGCGAACGCGTCTCGGCTGATGTTTGTGCGGCACGAACGAGGGGCAGCGGGATCGTCCCCGGTTTCAGTCGCATCTTCAATCGCACACGCCAACCCGCCGGGCCGGATCGCATCAACACTCGAAACAATTTCATTAGAAAGAATCTCCATGGCTGCTAACCGACGAGCGGAAGTTGACGCCGCACTCGAAGACGTCGACTTTGACAAGAACACCTACCAGGTCGAGTTCGACACGACCGCTGGAAAGATCCTCGTGGACGTGTACCCCGATGTCGCTCCCGGACACAGCCGCAACCTGATCGGCCTGGCGAAGATCGGGTTTTACGACGGCATTATCTTCCACCGAGTGATCCCCGGCTTCGTCATTCAGGCGGGCTGCCCGGACGGACGCGGCACCGGCGGACCGGGCTACAACATTGATGCCGAGTTCAACGATCGCCTGCACGAAGCCGGCATCCTGTCGATGGCTCGCACCAGCGATCCGAACTCGGCGGGCAGCCAGTTCTTCATCTGCATGGGCCGCGTCCCGCACCTCGATCGTCAGTACACGGTCTTCGGCAAGACAGCCGACGACGAGAGCCTCAAGAACGCTCTGAGTATCGGCGACGTGCAGACCGGCGCGGGCGATCGCCCGGTCGACGACGTCACGATCAACTCGGCTCGCGTTGTGGTAACGGCGAAGTAACAAGCCAAATCTTGCGTCGGAAACTCATGGTCGTTTCACGTTGGCGAGTCTTCACAGAGACCAGCGATTCTGAAGCAGCGAGACTTCTTATCTCGCGGCTTCAGGAATCGGCCAACTGTGAGTTTCTGAGCGTGGCTATCAATGACTACCACAAAGGCGGCCATGTCGCGACATTTGACGTCGGCCATGATGTCAGAAGTTGGCAGGCGGCAGTCTACGCGATCATCACTTGTGCCCAGATGATGGGACGTAGTTGTTCTGTCGCCGGATTGATCGAAGAAGAGATTGACCTGGTGATCGCGGATACAACCATTTCGGGAGTCGAACTCGTTACGTGTCAATGTTTCCGTCCATCGGATCTGGGCGGGAATCAAGAGGACGATTGAACCTCAAATACCGCCAGCAATGGCGCCACTTGGAATCTCAATTTGCACTCACTGATCGGCAAACTTCTGGGACGGGACGACGTCGATGCGATCGACGGCGTGCGCTTGTCGTTTGGTGCCGACTGGGCGCACAACGGGCCGGCGTGGCTGCTGTTCGGGTGCCTGGCTCTCGGATTTCTTGGAGCGTTGTTCTATCTGAAGTTTCAGACGCGCGCGTCGCATCGGGTTCGAGTCGCACTCGGCTTCGTGCGCGGAGCACTGCTCTGCCTGCTGCTGCTGATTCTGGCGGATCCGATTCTCGAAGTGGCCTTCTCGTCGCATCCGCGCCCCGTGCTCTGGGTCCTGCTCGACGGGACTGAGAGCATGACGATTTCGGATCGTCTGACTGCCGACGAGACGACAAAGCTGCGTGAGACGCTCGGCGAGGAAGCCGTCGCCGAATCGCCTCCGGAGAACGCGTCGACTGACGGCGTTTCGCGAGCGAGCCTCGTTCAGCAGTGGCTGCGGCACAGCGGCGCTGAACTGTCGAACGAACTCAGCGAACAATTTCAGATCGAGTTCTTCCAGTTCCGCGACGCCGACGCCGTCAGCGAACTCGCCGTGTCGGACAGCGACGCCGCGGACGCGAAGTTCGACGGCGGGAAGCTTGCCGACGAGTACCAGCCCGATGGTTCCGTCACGTCGATCAGTTCGGCGCTCGACGACCTGCGACGGCGGCACATCTCGACAAATCTGGCGGGCGTCGTTCTGGTCAGCGACTTCGGACACAACTCGGGAGCAGCTCCGCTGGAATCTGCGAGACGAGTCGGCGTGCCGATTCATACGGTTGGCGTCGGTGCAAAGCAGGCGGTCGATCTGGGCGTCGACCTGCAGACTCCGTTGACGATGAAAAAGGCCGAAACGTCAACGGTCATCGCCAGCGTCCGGCAGCAGGAACTGACGGGCACCTCGGCAACGGTCCGCGTCTTCGCGAAACCGGTCGAGGTCGGCACGGATCGAATCAGCGAACGCAGCATCCCGATCGGCGAACGTACTGTCGAACTCCCGGGACCGTCGACGATCGTCGAGTTTCCGTTCACTCCGGAAGAAGCTGGTCGGTTTGCGTTCGTCGCCGAAGTCGAACCGGTCGACGGCGAAATCGTCGAGCAGAACAACCGGGCCGAGCGCGAAGTCACCGTCATCGACGACTTCCTGCGGCTGATGTTCGTCGAGTACGAGCCGACGTGGGAGTGGCGGTTTGTCAAAGAGGTCTTTCATCGCGACAAGCTGGTTGGCCTGCGCGGCTTCCGGACGTACCTGAGATCGTCGGACCCGACCGTTCGCGAATCGAACGACCTGTTCCTGCCGACGCTGACGCTGCCGCGTAACGAATTCTTCGAGTACGACGTCATCTTCCTCGGCGACATGCCGGCATCGAGCCTCAGCAGCCGCTTCGGTGAGATGATTAAGGAATTCGTTGGCAAGTTCGGCGGCGGACTGGTCGTTATGGCCGGGCCGAGGTTCGGGCCGGGGCAGCTCGCCGGAACACCGATCGCCGACATGCTGCCCGTCGTTGTCGATCCCGATGAACCGATCCGCGACGACCGCGAGTTCGAACTGCAGCTCTCGCCGTTCGCCAGCCAGTACGACTTCATGCGTCTGGGCGCTTCCGACAGCGAGAACGCAAAGGCGTGGAAAAACCTCGGACAACTGCCGTGGTATCAGCCTGTGCGGCGTGTCGAGACGAGTGCCACAACGGTGCTCGCCGAACATCCCAGCGCCGTTTGCAGCGACGGTCGCACACCGCAGCCGTTGATCGCGATCCGCCGTTACGGTCGCGGTGAGGTCGTCTACATCGGCCAGAACGAAATGTGGCGGCTGCGTCGCAAGTACGGCGAGGCGTACTACCGGCAGTTCTGGGGGCAGCTCATTCACCGCCTGGGACTCAGCCACGCACTCGGCAGCCACAAACGTTTCGTCGTCCGCACCGACCGGCAGCGTTACCAGCCGGACGAAACCGCGATCGTCACCGTCGAAGCGTACGACGAGAACTTCGAGCCATTGACCGGCGACGTGCTCGACGATCGCCACCTGTCCGGCGAACTCTGGCTGCCCGAGCGAACCGACGGCTCACTCGAAGCCACGCGCCCGATCACGCTGACCGAGTTCCGTCCCGGCGTCTTCGAGACCCGCATCCCGGTCAGCGAATCCGGAGATTATGTCGCGCGAGTCACTGACCCGATCACGCTGGAACCGGTCGACGCTTATTTCCAGGTGACCGACCTGTCCGTCGAACGCCGCACGGCCACACGCAACGTCGCCCTGCAGGAAGCCATCGCCGCCGAAACCGGAGGCCGCACCGCCGACCTGACGACCGTCCGCGACCTGCTGACCAGCCTCGACGCCCCGCGTCTGACCGAGACGACGGTCGAAGTCCTCCCCCTCTGGAGCACCTGGCTCTGCTTCGCCCTGCTCGTCACCCTGATGCTCGCCGAATGGACGATCCGAAAGCTGTCGAATCTGGTGTGAGACTTTCTAGCTGCGACAAGATTTGCCGTCGAACTGCAGTGGTTCAACGTTGAACGTTTATCTGCTGCAGTGCCGCCAGCATCTTGGGACCACAGTACCTGAGTGGGCACGCATACGTCTGCTTGGCCTGCTTGTCCCACCAGCTTTGGATCGCGATCACCCAGTACTGAACGCCTTCGGGGGTTTCTTTGACTCCCACGATTGGACCGCCACTCATTCCTTTGATGCTTTCAAGTGAGCCCATTGTGCCAATCCCACCGGACAACCACTTGTTGTCAGTGCAGCGTACATCCTTAAGAGACATCATCACTGTTTCGGCACTTCCAAGAATCGTTCGACCGATCACATCGATCTTGCGTGATGAGGTGACAGCCTCGTCAGGAACACCAAGCATGAGATAAGCGTCGAAGTCATCGAGATCTGGCTGCTTGCTCCAATTGATTTCTCTAACGGGAACGATGTTGTTTTCCCTCAGGCGGAGTTGCTCGATCGGCGTTAGCACGACAAAACCGAAGTCATCGCCCTTTGTCTTGTCGAAGACGTAGTGTCGATACGCGGCTTCGTAATCAAAAGAGATACTGTCCAAGCGATGCGGCGAGGCAGAGAAGTAGTCCCCAAGCAAAAAACCGTGAACATCAATGTCCGTTCGTGTGAGACGTTCATCAATCTCTTGGATGACGTGCCCAGCGGTAGCAAACACCGTAATCCCGCCAAACTCCATTGCGAACCCTGAGTACGTAAACAGTCTCGGAGGAGAGATACCGTTCCCGTGCACGTCAATGTGCTGATATGAGCCGCCGAGCACGACGAGATGGCGGTTGAGAAACTCATGGAACTGTTGGAGCAGTTCCGGGGCAGGGGTTGTACTCATGGGAACGGACTCGACGCTCTCTCTGCGAATTCAGGTTACTCGTCTCATAGGAAGCTCTTTGGGTGCGCGCTGTATATGAACAGCGTTGCCTCTGATCTTATTTCAGATGAGCTAGGCCACAAACAGTTCAGAGGGGTGCGTTGACGCACCAGCTTCCCTTCCTGACCCGAACGGTGCGTCGAGACGCACGCTACCAATCGAATCTCCGGGCTTGATCACGAAGTGATCGCAGAGAGTAGCCGGGGTGTCGGAGCGCAGCGGAGCCCCCCGGAGGCTGAGGCTCGTCGCGGATCGCATCCTGAAGGGATGCCAGAACCTGCCGGCCCGCCGTCTGGCGACGGCAGCTCCGGTTGTGACTGCTACTCTCTGGGATCCCTGCGGGATCGCAGCACTCTCGCGCTTCGAGTATGCACTTCCCGTCGGTGTGCATTCAGCCTACGGTCCGGCGACGGCAGCTACGGTTGCGACTGTGGTTTCAGGCCCCGCCGGCATTCTGAAGTCAGGGCGACGCGTCTGAATTCGTCGCTCGATGACCTTGGGTGACCGGGACGCTTGTTGCGAGTGGAAATCAACGTCGACTCGGATTCGGATCGCTTCCAATGAGGTACGTGATAAACTCCCGGCGACATCCTGGTGGTGCTTTATGCACGGGCCGATGTTTCGTCGGCCGGGCCGTTTTGTGACGGTTTGAGACTCGCGAGTTAGTGTCAGCCAATCTCGTACCGAGTTGCGACACTAAGCAGGATGCAACGGGCACTGGTCATTCCAGTGCCCGTTTTCTCTTCAGGGACGCAGCCATGCTTGCACTCGATTCACCGGGACAAGTCGTCCTCTTCGGCCTCGCGAGTGTTCTCCTGATGGTATTCAGCCTCTGGCTGCTCTCCAGGTATCAGCGAGTGACCAATTCGCACTTCCGCCATTGGCTGCGAGCCAGGCGTGGCAAGGGAATGGGCATCGCCGAGCTGGCCAGGCGTCTGGGCATTCCTGAAATCGAGCTGCAGAACATCGACGTCAGTTATCACGAGGCGTTCATCCCCAAACGTTCCGGCGGCTCGCGGCGGCTCCTGATTCCGAATGACGAACTCAAGCGCCTGCAGCGACTGATTCTGCATCGGCTTCTAGCCAAGCTCCGCACGCACGACGCAGTGACCGGGTTCGAGTCCGGCCTGTCGATTGTCGAGAATGCATTGCCTCACGTCGGGCAGGCAGTTGTGATCAAGCTCGACATCACGGACTTCTTCCCAACGACGCGACCCGACCGCGTTGACGCTTACTTCCGGCGAGTCGGCTGGGATGCCGAGTGTGCCGCCCTGCTGACGAGCCTGACGACTCACGACGGCGGCCTGCCGCAGGGGGCTCCGACGAGTCCCAGACTCAGCAACCTGATCAACTTCGGCCTCGATCGCGCCATCGAACGATTCGTGTGCGACGCTCGCCGCGGAACCTACACGCGATATGCCGACGACCTGACGATCAGTTTTCCTCGCGACTACCCGAAACGAATTCGTGGCGTCATTCAGTTTGTGGCCCGGCGCGTTCGGCATGACGGCTATGAACTGAATCGGTCCAAGGTCCGGATTCTGCGGCACCATCAGCAACAGAGAGTGACGGGGCTCGTCGTCAATGGCCGCGTCAACGTCCCGCGACGCATTCGACGGAAACTGCGAGCGATCGAACATCGCCTCAATTCCGGTCACTCGGCAACGATGACTCGCGAGCAACTGACTGGCTGGAAATCTCTGTTGCGAATGGTCGAACAAAAACGTCCATAGTCTCCTGTGTCGATGCCGCGTGATGGACTGGCCAGCCAGCGGCCACTCGGAGGAGAACCGCTTGAGAACGCCCGCGATCCGACGTCTGACTTTCCTGCTGGTGGCCGTGGCAATCGTCGCCGGACTCCGTCGGTTTACCGGCTCATTGTCAGAAGCGTTCTGGCTCGGCTGGCCGGTCGTCGTGCTCATCGGAGCCGGCGGGCTGAAGGTGTTGCCGCCGCCGCGTTTGAACTCGAAGTCGCGAGCCGGCCAGGTCACGGCAATCCTGATCCTCACGCTGTTTCCGGTGGCCTATTACGCATTCCTTGTGTCCGTCACCGGTTCATTGTGGTCGTGGTCCGAACTGCTGGTAATCTGCTACTTCTTCGGACTCTCGTTCGAGCTGAGTCTGCTGTACGCGTTTCAGATGCTGGAAGCAGTCATCGACCGATGTCGGAAACGTGCGGGACCGCGTTTGCAAATGGCGCTGCCGCTCGTCATCCGTGCCGGGTTCTACACCGTCCTGATTCCTTACATTCTGGTCGTCTTTGCCGTTCATCGCCCCAGGCTGCTGCCAACCCCGATGATCACAATCCCGGCTGGGCAGACTGAAGCGATCGAGTTTCTGAGCCGTGACGGAACGACAGTGCTGCGCGGTGTTTTTCTGAAACCGGATGCTCCGCGCGGGACGGTCATCGTCTGCCACGGTGTCGGAGCCAACCACGCGGACATCGAAGATATCCACCTGGTGCTGTTCGAGTCGGGATTTCAGGTGCTGACGTTCGACTTTCGCGGACACGGCAACAGCGACGGGCACACGATCACGTACGGGCTCAACGAGCGGCTTGACGTTCTGGGAGCGTACGACGCATGCTTCGCCCGGTCGGATGTTGATCCCGAACGAGTCTTCGCTCTGGGCGTGTCGATGGGCGGTGCGTCACTCGCGATGGCTCTGCCCGAGATGCCTCGAATCAAAGCGGCGGCACTTGATTCGGCCTTCGCGAGCCTGCCGCAGATGGTCGAGCATCAATTCCGGATTCTGCCGCCATCCCTGCGATCTTTCTCGACGCAGATCGCTCGCTGCTTCGGCTGGCTGGAAATCGGCGCCGACATCAACTCGCTGAAACCAGCGGCGAGCCTCGAATTCCTCGATCTGCCTGTCCTGATCATTCATGGCGAGGACGACCACATTGTCCCGGTCGATCATGCTCATCAACTGCACGCCGTCTGCCGTCGCGGCACGCTGCACATCGAACGCCACTGCCCGCACATCGGCGCGGTGATGATCAATGACTCCCGCTACAGCCGAATGATCAACGAACACTTTCTGGCCGCGCTTGAAACAAGCAACTCGCGTTCGACGGAAATCGACCGGAATCGTCCGAAATAATCGTCGACTCGATATCAAGTCCGCGTACGATCCGGACCAATGTGGGCAGCAGCGCATCTCGGAAGCAGGAGCTTTGTCATGGTAGCGCACCAACGCTGGATCCGTCGGATCGAAGAGATCATCCGTTCGCGGCATTACACATGGATCGCGGAAGGGCTCGGCGGCGACGACGTCCCCGAAGCCGTGCAGCAGTTGCTCGCGGACATCATGCATCTGGCCCATCACGCCGGCCTGAACTGGGACGAGGTGTACGAGGCCGCCCGCCAGCAGTTCGAACGCGAGGAACGCGAAAGCGCGAATCAGCATTCGGCATCGCCTGCCGCAGCCACGCCCGCCGACTGATTGATTGCGTGTTGCGTGGCGTTTCGATGGAAGCTGAAGTGCGCGCCGCAAAACTGCTGAAGTTTGTCAGCACAGAGGCAGGAGGTTATTCCGCTGCTGAAGTGCAACCGGGCTCCCGCTAATCGGGGCGAGACGATGTCTGAAACCACACGATCCATCCGCGTCACAACTCTTGCTGATCAGGGCGAGGAGGATGATCTGCGCCAGACGACTGTGGCACAGCGTCTTGCCATGATGGACCAACTGGCTCTCGATGCGTGGGCATTTAAAGGAGAAGCGGTTGATCCTGAATCGCGACTATTACGACATGTTGTCCGCATTGTGCGACGCGAAGGCTGAGTTTCTGGTCGTCGGCGCATTCGCTCTTGCTGCACATGGCTACCCGCGAGCGACCGGCGATATCGACATCTGGATCCGGCGGTCAGATGACAACGCCAGCAGGGTCATGGCCGCGCTGAAGCAGTTTCATGCTCCGTTGCTGGGACTGACAAAAGAAGACCTGCAGACATCGGGTGTCGTGTTTCAGATCGGTGTCGTCCCGCGTCGCATTGATATTCTGACATCGATCTCCGCTGTCGAATTTGAAGACGCCTGGCAGGGACGAAAAGAAGTCGACATCGACGGGCTTAGATTCTTTGTGATCGGTCGGGAAAGCCTGATTCGCAACAAGCGGGCGACAGGCCGCCCCAAAGACGAACTCGACGCCCGCTGGCTGGAGGTCGGTGACGAGTGATTCAAGCGTTCTCTATTCCACGCTCCGCCGACTGATGAAGCCGCGGCGAAAACCGTGCTTTATCGACATCATCGTCGCGTTCCCGCTCGATCGTCGTTTCCCGCCAATTGAAGGGCCGACGTGCCCCTGATATCGTTCGCGGGATTTGGCCGGAAATCTGGCGGAGGCACCCTGAAGACGCCTTCCCGAAGATTGGTCGGATCGCAGGGACGGTTTCCGCATTCTCGGGGCGAGGCGTGCGATGATGAGTGACAGTGGCGACGCGGGAACGCTCGCCGAACGGTGGTCGAGGAAGCATCTGCTGGGGTTGCAGGACCTCTCGGCAGACGAAATCTCGTTGATTCTCGACCAGGCCGCCGAGTTCAAACGGCTGGCCGAAGCGGGCGAGACCAAGCTGGCGGGGCTCGCCGGAACAACGGTCGCAAATCTGTTCTTCGAGCCGTCGACGCGGACGCGGACGAGCTTCAGCCTCGCGGCGAAACGGCTGAGTGCGGACACGGTCGACTTTACCGCGGCCAGCAGCAGCCTGACGAAGGGCGAAACCTTCATCGACACTGCTCGGAATATTGAGGCGATGGGGGTCGACCAGGTCGTCGTCCGGCACAGCTCGTCGGGAGCCCCGCACCTGCTCGCGCAGCACCTCAATGCGAGCGTCGTCAACGCGGGCGACGGCATGCACGAACATCCGACGCAGGCGCTGCTCGACCTGTTCACGATTCGCGAGCACCGCGGCTCGCTGAAGGGCCTGACGGTCACACTGGTCGGCGACATCCTGCACAGCCGCGTCGCCCGATCGAACATCTGGGGCCTGACGAAGCTCGGAGCCCGCGTGATCGTCTGCGGCCCGTCGACACTCATCCCGCCACATGTTGAACGGCTCGGCGAGCACGGCGTCGAAGTTTCGAACAGCCTCGACGAAGTGCTCTCGGAAACCGACGTCATCAACCTGTTGCGGATTCAGTTCGAACGGCAGCGCAGCGCGTTCTTCCCGTCGATCCGCGAGTACGCTCACTTTTTCGGGATGAACGGCGAGCGGATTCGGAAGGCAAAAAAAGACGTCCTGATTCTGGCCCCCGGACCGATCAACCGCGGTGTCGAGCTGACGCCGGACGTCGCTGACGGACCGCACTCGGTGATTCTCGACCAGGTCACCAACGGGCTGCTGGTGCGGATGTCGGTGCTGTATCTGCTGCAGCAGTATCGCGAGCGGACTGCCGATCTTCAGCCAACCGCGAACAGGGAGGGCTCGCTGTGACCACAACACTGATCCGCGGCGGAAGAATCATCGACCCTGGCCAGAGCATCGATCGCGTCGGCAATCTGCTGCTGCGCGATGGCCGCATCGCGGGCATCGACACGGGCACGGCGGTCGCTGACCAGGTCATTGACGCGTCGGGCAAGATCGTTTGTCCCGGCCTGATTGATGCGCATGTCGCACTCCGAGAACCTGGCAACGAGGAAGACGAAACGACGGAAACCGGAACGGCTGCCGCTCTGGCGGGCGGGTTTACGAGCATCGCCTGTCTGCCGGATACGAAACCGGCGATCGACAATCGGGGGGCCGCCGAGTTTGTCTTTCTGATGGCTCAGCGGGCCGGGAACTGCAACGTCTTCCCGCTGGGAGCCGTGACCAAGGGCAACAAAGGTGAGGAACTCGCCGAAATCGGACAGCTGGTGGAGGGCGGTGCCGTCGCGCTGACGGATGGCACGCAGCCGATCGCGAATGCCGAGATCATGTGGCGGGCGCTTGAGTACGCTCGCATGTTCGACACGCCCGTCTTCAACATGCCGCAGGTGCCGGAACTCGTGGCCAAGGGCGTGATGCACGAAGGCTTCAACTCGACGTTGCTCGGCCTGCCCGGCATTCCGTCGGCCGCCGAAAATATCATGGTCAGCCGCGACATTGCTCTGGCCGCCCGCACCGAAGGCCGGCTGCATCTGATGTGCGTGTCGACGAGCGTCAGCATCGACCTGATCCGCCGCGCCCGCGAACGCGGCGTCGCCGTGAGCTGCGACGTGACTCCGCATCATCTCGCCCTGACGGATGACGCGTTGAAGACGTTCGACCCGAACTTCAAAGTCGACCCGCCACTGCGACCGCAGGGGCACGTCAACGCAATGATCGAAGGCCTGAAGGACGGCACGATCGACGTTATCAGCGCCGACCACCAGCCCTGGGCTGTCGAGAAGAAAACCTGCGAACTCGATTACGCCCCGTTCGGCATCGTCGGTCTGGAGACGCTGCTGCCGATCTGCATTCAGACGCTGATCGAACCCGAGCACCTGACCTGGCTGGAGCTGCTCTCCAAACTGACCACCGGCCCGGCAAACCTCCTCGGCCTTCAGAAAGGCACCCTCTCCCCCGGAGCGGACGCCGACATCACGATCATCGATCCCGACGTCGAATGGACGATCGACCCCGACCAGTTCCGCTCGAAAAGCTCAAACACCCCCTTCGCCGGAAGAACAGTCCGAGGCCGCGCCGACCAGGTCCTCGTCGGAGGCGAGGTGCGGTTTTCGGTTAAAGGGTAAACTTGGCCGGAACGAGCATGTCGAGCACACAGCCTGCAGTGTTTTCCTGTGTGCTGAGCGTCGTGGTTAACTATCGTTCTGACTGTTGAACCAGACGTACGCGTGGTAGGCAAGCCCTGAGAAGACGCCAATTACCATTACAAGTGGCCACGAGTGGGATCGGTACTCGCCAGCGGTTGCGATCGTCCAGAATAATTCGACCACCATGCAGGGAGCCGATAAGCAAAGCCCCAGGAGCCCGCTTGACACAAGTATCCAGACGAGATTGCCAGGTTTTGCACTCATTGACAGGCCCGCAAGGAGATCAGTGCTTTCTTTAATCAGTAGCCGCCGTGCCCGCGCACCACTGTCTGAAGCAATCGAACCGATGTCATCGCCTCTTCGTTGCCTTCTTCCCTTCTGTTCAAGCTCGAGTCACTGATTCGCTCCCGGCAGATAGAGGCGGAAGATGCAGTTGACCAGCCACAGTTCGCGCGAGTTCATCAGGGGCGATTACAGTCTGCCGTTTTCTTCGATCCAGAGTTCCCGAAGCTCGATTCGGCGACCGGCGTTCATGTTGAGGAGGCGGACCGTTGCTCGGCCGGTTGGTGTCAGGCCGGAGATGATTCCGCCAGTCAGTCTGAAGTGATCGTCCCAATTGCCTCGTCGTGGGTGGAACAGTTCGACGACAGCGCCGGACTCGGGATCAATGCTCGACAGGTTCGGGCCTTTGAAGGCGTTGCAGCGATCACACGCCAGTGCGAGGTTTTCCGGGCTGTCGTCGGCGAGATGCTGGCGGGCGACGACGTGCTCGACATGAAACGTGATAAAAGGCGCGGCGGCCTGAGGAATCCGGCAGTACTCGCACCGGTCGTCAGCTCGATGTCGGACAAGTTCGCGAGTCTCAGCGTCCATGTCACGCGGTCGTGCGAGCGAGGGAGCGGCGGGCTTTGGACTGGATGATCGAGATGACATCGATCGCCTCGACCAGCTCGCGGTAGGCGAGTTCCTCGTCGGCGGTCAACGTGCCGGCGCGAGCCTTGTTTCGAAGATTCTCGATGTCTGCCTGCAGTTCGGCACCCGCTCGCAGATCGACGACAGCGCGTGCGACATCGGGCGGGAAAACATCCACCATCGGATCGAGAAACCGGTCGAGATAGCTGATCGTGCTCATGCGGCGAGTCTACCACGCTTTGGGCGGGCGAAACAAAACAAGTTCACTCCGGAACAGAGTTCTCCACTAACCGACCTCTTTCGGAAAGAACTTTGCCAGGGTGTCCTCGCGAAGTTTTGGGGTCACCAGCGAGACGGCGATCATGGCGATTGTCGATGCGGCGCAGAGGCTGACGATGGGGTGCTGGCCGAGGAAGCGGTAGCGGGCGTCGGCGGCGAAGTCGGCCTGCCAGAAAAGGAACAGCCACAGGCCGGCGGTTGTTAGAACGGCGGCGTAGGCTCCGGCTTTGGTGAGGCCTCGCCAGTAGAGCGCGGCGACGATCAGCGGGAACAGTGCAGAGAAACCGCTGAAGCACCAGATGCCGAGATTGAACACGCCGCCTGGAGCGACAAGGCTCAGCAGGTAGCAGACGGTGACGACTCCAACGACGAACGATCGCGCCAGCAGCACCGTCTGGCGGTCGTCGGACGTGCTCCCGCGGCGCAGGACGTCCTTCGTGAACATCGTCCCCAGGCAGAGAAACTGACTGTCGAGCGACGACATGATCGCGGCGAGAACCCCGGCGGTCAGCAGGCCGGAGAGCACCTCGCTCGAATGGTGACTCACCAGAAAACCCAGGATCGCCTTGTCCGGCAACGTGCTCGGGATACCGGCGGTCGGAGCGGATGCCCACATGCCGATCAGCACGCACGGCGCCCAGACGATCATCACAAACAGCGGATGCACGATGATCGGCAGCTTGAACGCGTTCGCGTCGCGAGCCGTCAGCCAGTGCTGAAAGATGTGCGGGAACATGCCGATCGAAAACGGAACGAGCAGAAAGGCAAAGTACAGGTTGTGAGGCATGCCGCTCCGCGAGCGTTTCTCCGGGGAAACGGCTTCGCTGGCCGCCTGCAGACTCTCGAAGAAACCATCTTTGCCGCCGAGTCCTTTCACAAGAACGAAGAACGTCAGCACGCCCAGCACCATGAAGACCGTCGTCTGAAACGCATTCGCCCAGGCCGTGCCGCGCATGCCTCCCATGAAAACGTAGGTCAACACGACACCGCAGATAATCAGCGAACCGAGCCACGGGGGAATGCCGTGCGCGTAATCGGCAAACGCTGTATCGAACAGGCCGCGCGAGACCGCGTTGAGAGTGGCTCCTCCGCCGAGGATCCCGATCAGCACATACGGGACGATCAAACCGACAGCGACAGGAAACAGCACCCAGCCGAAACGCTGACTGTCGAGCCGGTCACGAAAGAACTCGATCTGCGTCGAATAACCATGCCGCTTACCGAGCGACCAGACTTTGAGACCAACCACAAAAAAGCACAGCGGATGCAGCAGGGCGCTCGACGAGGCCATCAATCCGTAAACGCCCATGCCGGCTTTGTAAGCTTCGCCCGTTGACCCGACGAGCGAGAAGGCGGTCATCGTCGTGCCGAACAGCGACATCAGGAGCAGGAACGGCCCGATCGAGTGACTCGCCAGCAGATAGTCGAGGCTCGTCCCACGAAACAAACGGCTCGACCCCAGTCCAAGGCCGAGCAGCACGATCAGATAACACACGATGATGAACAGCGAAGTCATTGTGCGACCTCGCTTTCACCGTCGGCGGTCGCGGCTGTGCCTGCGGCGGCAGTCGTTTCGAGGCTTCGCGGCCATGCGGCCTTCACGACAAACGCCCAGAAAGCGACAGCGGCGATTGACAGCCCCAGGTGCCACACGAGACCAATCGGCAGCCAGCCTGCGACGAGGGATGGGTCATCCCAGAACCAGAAATCGTGGTGCAGAGCCACGAGCACCAGCAGCACACACCAGACAGCAGCGCGGTTCATCTTCGTTCTCGAATCAGTTCACGGTGAGCGTTGCGAATTTCGCATCAGGGACGACAGCGAATGTCATCCGACTGGAGAACGATAAACAACCCGCTTCCGAAAGACGAAGCCGGGTGACGTGAACGGCGACTGCCGGGTGCCCTCAGTGATTTCGGTACTTGGCGTAGCTACCGTCGCCAGACGGTGGACAACTCCACCGTCTGGCGACGGTAGCTACGACGTTCTCCGGTTTCACCATCAAATCTGAGTGCATCCCGACTGCCGATAGTCCGGGTGCCAGGCTGCCGAAATTTACGCGGCGGCTGAATCGCTGGCCGCTCGCTCGCAACAGACGCCATCCCGCTGCGTGCCGGCGGCGTGTCTGGCGATCAGCGTCCAGTCGTCAATGTCGAGACGCTCGCTCGGCGTTGTCACACTGACGGTTTCCGAAAGTGGTGCACGCGACGAGTTGCAGCGCAGGACCGCGTCAGCCTGCTGAGCGGCAGCGACAAACGAACTCAAATGCTGAACGCAGCACCGCGTTGAATGACGCGGGCCGGCCAGGGAAGCCAACTCGCCGGGCAGCATGAGATAGACACCGCCAGGCCGCAGGCAACCGAGCATCGACGCAGTGGCATTCAGTGCCTGCGACGTCAGCAGGTTGGACTGGAATGGTTCAGAACCAGGGAACGCGGCAACGAGGTCGAACCCGGCAACCTGCTCATCGAACTGACGCCTGGCCACGACCGACAGGGAACAGTCCGCTTCTGGAAACTCGGACTGCAGTTGTTCGACGTCCGCATCGGCACTTGGATCCAGCGTGACCAGGCACCCGAGCGTGATCAGGCCGCGCACGATTCGACGATCGCAATCGCCAGCGAGCAGAATTCCTGACCCCGGCCCAATGCCGGGATGAGCCGCGACACAGCGCAGAACCCGATCGGGGTCATTCGGTTCCGGGCGTTGAAACAGCCGCAAACGCATGCCCTGCGTGCCTCCGTGCAGCTTCGGGCGATCGCTGAATCTGCCAGTCAGCAGACTGCTCGCAGAGAAGAACTCTGGCGAACGGGCCGGTACTCTACGGAGACTTCGAAAAAACGGTCAATACGCGGAAGGGCTTCCGGCCTGCGTTCTCAAGACTTCATCAGGAATCACCATGGCGAAAAAGAAAGCCGCCAGAAAGACTGCCAACGAAACGCCGTCGTTCGAGGAATCTGTTTCCGAGCTGCAGCTGATCGTGTCGCAGCTCGAAGACGGTTCGCTGCCGCTGGAAGACTCAATGACGCAGTTCGAACGCGGCATCTCACTGCTGAAGAACTGCTACCAGGTTCTCGAACAGGCCGAACAGCGAATCGAGATCCTGACGGGCATCGGCGAGGACGGATCCATCGAGACGGCTCCCTTCGACGCGACGGCCACCGTCGACCAGGCGCGCACATCGACAACTGCAAAACAGCAGGTGACTGACGACGACGCGAACGATGAGTCGTCGCCGGGGAGCCGGGCAAAGTCGATTCGCGACGACGCGCTCTTCTGATCCCGCAGCTCTGATCCCGCAGGTGCGGAGTCGCGACAACGTCGCGCCGGTCCGTATTCCGGACTCGGCGACGGTCGGGCCGTCCAGTCCCAGTGTCGGGTCCAGTCGCTGTGTCGAGTCCAGTCTCAGTGTCGGTCACAATCTCAGTGTCGGGAACGGACTGACAAACGGTTGCAGGACTGACTCGACACATCCGGCGAAGTTTTTCAGAATCCGGGTTCAACGGTGGTGAAACATCACAAATCGATCACGCACTTTTTCTCTGCGACTGAGGCCAGTCATGTCTGAAACTCATTCCGACGCAGCTGAGACAGCGACAGCCGATCTGTTTGACAAGGCAGAACTCCGGCAGTTTGAAGCTGACGATGTGGAAGCCGGTCGAGCAATCGGCAAGATGCTTTCAATTCTGTTTATCTACACCGTCATCGCGATGTCGATCGTCTCCGCCTGGACGTATTTCGTCTCGAATTGAGGCTGCCGCTGACGGCGCAAGCTGCGCGTCAGACCGCACACCAGACGCCAGCGAGCCGGGTAAAAAACAGACGACGCGAAGTTCCTGTCCAGTGGAACTCCGCGTCGTTTCTGTTTTGAACGTCGTTTCTGACTCAAACATTGAGCCCGCCGTGCCATCGCCCCGCTGACGAGGCACCGCTGCTATTTCATGAAGAAATCGCTGGGGCCCTTGACGGTGTAGTACGGGTACTGCTGAATCGCGTTCGGAGCATTGTCCGGCGGATAGAGCAGATCTTTTGGAGCGTGGTACTCCCAGGTGTGATGGTGCGTCGGACGCCACCAGTCGGCCTGGCTGCCCTGCGGACACGCCGGACATTCGTAAGTGCTGTGTCCGTAGGCAGATCCGCTGTAGGAAACGGGGCCGTATCCGGGCGTTTCCTGATACTCCATCGGTGTCTGACCGCGTACGAGACTCTGGTTCTGGCTGCATCCGACGAGCGTCACCAGAGCACAGCAGGCAAACAGGGCGACAAACTGCTTCATGGGAGTCCCTTCCCGATTGAACGGTCAATTGATGAACCGCTGCTCGAAGTGAGGCCGCGGTCGAATGTTCAAAGACTGCGAACGGCGAATCCACTGCCGCTCCGCCACTGTTTATCGGCCATACGAACCGTCGAATTCGGAGAATCAGATTACGCCGGACAACCGGAGTAATCCGGAGATTCGGCCAGTATTGCGGCGTCATCCCAATCTCAGTAGATTACCAGCCGCTTCGGGAATGGAGTCTCCTCAGAGGCGTAACTCAATGATGCATAACAGGATAAGTCGACAGCAAAGACGTCGGTGTCGCTGTTAGCCTGCTCAATCGATTTCCGTGAGATGCCTGCGGGGGTGGGCTTCATTCTCGGGATCAGATCACGAACAACGGAGTGTGCCGTGTATATCTCTGCGTCTTCGCGCTGCTTCGCTGACCAGTCATTCGACGAAGCGTGTCGGCAGATTGTCGATCTCGAATATGACAAGATCGACATCTGGGTTGATGAGGAAACGGACCACCTCAAGCCGTCAGAAGTGATCGCCAACCCGGATCAGTTTGCGTTTCAGTTTCGCGACAAATGCCGACTGTCTCCCGTCGCGTTCACTCTGGCCCACGATATTGAAGCGTCTGTCATGCGGGGGCTGTGTGAGACCTGCAAGGCCATGCGGATTACGCAGATCAATGTTCCCGCTGGCCAGCTGGGAACGCCGTTCAATTCCGAGATCGATCGTCTCAAAGAGTTCGTTTCGATCGCGAACGAGTACGGAGTGCGAATCGGGCTGCAGACGAAGACGGGGCACCTGACCGAGGATCCGCATACGGCCGTCGAACTGTGCCAGTCCGTTCGCGGGCTCGGACTTTCGCTCGACCCGAGCTACTACATCTGCGGCCCGCATCGCAATCAGAGCTGGGATCAGGTGTTTCCCTACGTGTTTCACATGTCACTGCGCGACACCTCAGAGACGGAAGTGCAGGTGCAGGTTGGCCTTGGCGAGATGGATTACGCTCGCCTGATTCAGTGCCTGAAGCGCGAGGATTACTCGCGAGCGTTGTCCGTCGATTTCGATCCGTCTCTCATGAAGGATCTGAGTATCCGCCCGCTGGAAATGCGAAAGCTCAGACTGCTGCTCGAAACTCTTCTGTAATAAACGCTGCTGCCGCCTGAGGTGGAGAACGAGGCCGCTCTGGCCGCGAGGCGTTGATGCATGCCCCGGTTTGTTCTGCTCGAACACGATCATCCGTTCCTGCACTGGGATCTGATGCTCGAAAACGGTGACACGCTCCAGACCTGGCGGCTCGACAGCGTCCCGTCCGGAGCCGCGGTCATTTCCGCCGAACCGCTGCCGGATCACCGCATCGCCTATCTGGACTACGAAGGCCCTGTCAGCAGAGATCGCGGGACCGTCAAACGAGTTGATGCCGGCGAGTTCACTTCTGGCAACTCGGCCCTTGCCGCACGCAGCCCGCACGTCGTCGAAATCCAGCTTGCCGGAACGCAACTCCGCGGCACGGCGCGAATCTGCAACGACTCAGGCACGCTGGAGTGGCAGCCGTCATCCACCGACCAGGCTCCGAGTTCTCCACAGGCGCCGTCCATCCGACAGCTTCGCGCCGACTGAGATGACCGCACGGCCTGAGATGATCGCACGGCCTGACGTTTTTCGCGCGGCCTGACGTTGCAGGGCGTTCCAGCGTGAACGAACAGCGGAGCGTCAGCCGTTTCGGAACACCACGAATCCGTCACAGCCAGTCGATCAGCTGTCGCAGGAATTGTGCATACAGATTGCCGACTTCAACACCGTCGGTGCCGTCGGCCCGAGCCATCACGCGCGACTCTCCCCAGTCGACCATCGGGCCGATCCAGTGCGGAGCGACATCCGTTGCGAGGGCGGCCACCTTCCCGGCTCCACAGTCGTTCGCAACCAGCAGCGGGTGCTTTTCCACCGGGTGCAGCTCGAACGAATCACCGGTGCGTCGAGCGGTCGTTCGAACGGCTTCCAGAATGGTGTTCGTGTGCGGTTTTGCCGTGAACTGATTGAAGCCACCAATCAGCGGAGGCCGTTCCGCCCATGGCAAACCGGCAGCGACGGGATGATCGGGCATCAACGGTTGAATAAAGACCGGCGTGTCACAATTCCTTCGGTCATCTTTGTCGGCGATCTCGACGGGCAGCGCGTTGCCGATCGGCGTCCCGTCCCAGTCACCGCCCACTCCGTGAAACGACTCCCAGCCACCGATCATCAAGAGGCTGGCTCCGGTCGATACCCGGTCAACGATGCGCTGCTGCAGCGAGGACTCCGCCTGTTCGGCGGGATAATCGCTGAGCACAAACAGATCGAACGCTCCAGGATCCCTGTCCGCCTGCAACCGACAGTCACTGGGCACGTATTCGAAGTCGACCTGCCACGACGTTAGCAGGCTGGCCAGGTAGGCCGCTGCGGTGTCGAGCGTCGTATCGCCACAGTAGAGCACGCGTTGAGCCACGATCGTCATCTCCAGAAGTTGCGGTCACGCCCGATCAACAGGCGGCGCAGCGGTTACTCGTTCAGAAGTTCCTCGATCGCTTCCGGGTCGTCGCCAACCCGCTCAAGTATCTGATCAGGACTGAGCGGTTCGACAATCGCGTACTTGCCGTCGCTCCAGCGGAGCAGATCCACGTTGCGGCAGCGCTCGCTGCAGAATGGAAAAAAGCTGGAATCAGCCGTTGCTGCTGCGCTGACCGGCTTGTCACAGATCGGGCAGGTTGTCGGGCGAACCATCTTGCAATCGCTCCTGGCGTTCAGAGTGCTGAATTCGTTTGTGGTTCGAGCTGACAGGTCGTTGCGGAAATTCAGCATGCGGCGCTGACAGGTTTTCCACCATCAACCTGCACGGCCCCCAGGACTGCGCGGCTTGCCAGCCGGCCCCCCCGCTCAAACCACCGACTCGCGACAATCTGACGGAAATCCGGAGACGCGTCGAGCACTCGACTGCCTGGCCCTGCTAAGTTAAGCGTCCCCGCGGAATCAGATACGATTGCCTGCCGCCGCTGCTCACCGCACGACCAGATAATCCTCACGAGAAGCCCCCGCCACACTCGTTCCCACTTTGCATTCTGCCGCTGATGTCAACCGTCGCTGTTTCCACATTTCTCTCGACGCTGCGCCGCAGCAACCTGCTCAAGCCCGAGCAGATTGCGCTGGCGATTGATCTCGGCGCGCGTTGCGACGCCGCTCAGATTGCGAGGGAACTGCTCGAACGCAACTGGCTGACCGAATGGCAGACGCACCAGCTTCTCGCGGGCAAGAGCCGGCTGTTTCTGGGGAAATACAAACTGCTCGACGTCCTCGGCTCCGGCGGCATGGGCGCGGTTTTCAAGGCTGAAAGCACAACGACGCGCCTGCCCGTCGCGTTGAAGGTTCTGGCCGCGTCGCTCAGCGAAAGCGAAATTGCCAGGGCGCGGTTTGAGCGCGAGATTCGGGCATCGGCTCAGGTCAATCATCCGAACATCGTGCGCGCCATCGACGCGGATCATTGCGACAATCGCGTCTTTCTCGTGATGGAGTACTTCGCCGGCCCCGATCTCAAGGCGCTCCTGAAACAGCACAAGCGACTGCCGGTTGACTTCGCCTGCGAGTGCATCCGGCAGGCGGCGCTCGGACTGCAGCACGCACACGACCAGGGACTCGTGCATCGCGACATCAAGCCGTCCAACCTGCTCGTCACAAAGCACGCGGAAACGGGTGAGCCCCTCGTGAAGGTCCTCGACCTCGGCCTGGCCAGAATCGCCAGCGACAACAGCAGTGGTGACATGACGCGGGCCGGCCAGATCATGGGCTCGCCCGACTACATGGCGCCGGAACAGGCCATGGATTCCAAAACGGCCGACCACCGTTCTGACATCTACGGTCTGGGAGTCACGCTGTTTCATCTGATCGCTGGCGAATTGCCATACGACGGCGACAACGTGATGGAAAAGCTGCTGTCGCGCATCAATGTCGACGCCCCGCCGCTCAGCCGGTACTGCCCCGACGCGCCGCCGATTCTCGTCCACATCATTTCGCGGATGATGCATCGCGACCCGACACAGCGATTTCAATCTGCTGGCGAAGTCGCTGCCATTCTTGGCACCTTCGTCGCCGACCCACACGCTCTGGAAAGCCTGATTGCACCTCAGAGTCCAGCCGTTGAACTGCCGACCATTAACACCGCAGGCGATCAGACGCTGCAACAGATTGATTCGATGCTCGACAGCCGGGCTCATTCGACTCCAATCAATCGTCACCAGCGCCGCCGCGGACAAGGCGTGATGCCAGCTGTGATCTCCGTCGGTATGGCCGCTCTTCTGACCGGTGGATTCCTGCTTGCCGGACGCGGCACACAAAGCGGCACACAAAGCGGCACACCCGAGACCGTTGCTGAAAAGTCCTCGCCGTCCGTCGTGGAAACCTCCCGTCCGGTCACCGCTGGCCCGCCCGCACGGCTCGACAGCCCCGACGACGTCGTCACCCGCTGGGCTCTGGCGATGAACCGTCCGGCCACCATCCTTGACGGTAAGATTGAGCGAACTGTCAGCTCGGTGACGGAACTGCCGCCGACCAGCTATCAACTGCTTGAAGTCAACCTGTCCGGCATGCGGGAGATTGACGACCAGCGCATCGCCCAGATCGCCGGGTTGACGGCCCTGCGACAACTGAACCTGTCAGGTGCTGATCTGAATGCTGAGCAATTCGAGCAGGTCGCTTCGCTGTCCAGTCTCGTCACACTCGATCTGAGCGGCACGGCGCTGACACCCGAGAGCATCAAGCTGCTCTCAAAACTGCCGAAGCTGCGGCGTCTTTCACTGTGCTACCTGCCGGTGGGTGATTCCGAAATGCCGGCACTCTCAAGTCTGAAACGACTGTCGACAGTTGATCTGCGAGGGACCGCGATCACCGACAGAAGCCTGCCGTCGCTGGCAGAAATCTCATCCCTGAAATCAATCCGCGTTCAGCACTCCGCTGTGACAGTGGATGGGCTGCGGAAGTTTCTGAAAACTCGACCGGACGTCACTGTCGAATGATTCAGGGAGCAGCGTGCTGTCGGTGACCAGCACGTTGTCGGGGGAGCACGGTCGCAATCTGTCGTTGGCGTGTGTCACGTCTCGCGATCTGCGGCGATTTGCTCGACCGCGAATACTGGAAGATTGCATGAATCGCCGCGAACGCAGATGAAGTCCGCCGAGCGATTCACTAACGTCCGAGCGGCCTGTTTGCCCGTCTCCATTCATCACGCCGGCCCGCGCCGCGCTGCTTGAACCATGTCGCCGTTCGTCACAAAACTGCTGTTCGTTGTCCTGTCCGTGGCGGTTCCGATCGCCTGGGGCATTGCCGTGAACGCAATGTTTCGGCGACTGAATCCACCTCGCGAATCACGGGAAAACGGCAGTGAGGACGAGGATGAGCCGACCATTGAATACTACATTTAGACTGCTCGGCCTGGAGCGTTCGCCCGTTTGAGTTCTGTTTTCCGCCCGCAACGTGACCCTGCATCGTGCTGACACCTGAAGCTGTCTTCGATCTGCTGCTCGTCGTTTGCTGCGGGTTCTTTGTGGGCGGACTGGCAGGACTGCTGGGCGTCGGGGGCAGTTTCCTGCTGGTTCCCATTCTGCACGTGGTGCTCGACGTCCCGATCGAAATCGCCGTCGGTTCGACCGCCTGTCAGTTGCTCGGACCGGCCACGACGTCCCTGCTTGCGCGACGAATTGCCCTGGAGCAGCTGCGGTTGCCTCTGATTCTGACCGGCGGAATTTTCATCGGCGTGATGATTGGAACCAATTGCCTGGAATCCGCCGGCGCTCTGAGAGACGTCGTCATTGGCACGAGCCGCGTTCCCGCAGCCGACCTGTTGATTATGGCCGTCTACCTGTTTCTGCTGACCGGAATCGGCACATTCTCGCTGTTCGAAGTTCATCGTCAGAAGCAGGGCCGCATGTTGCCGCGCGGCTTCCTGGCTCGAGTGCCGCTGCCGCCGGTCGACTCTTTTCCGGAGCTTGGCGTCGGGCAGTTTTCGATTCCGGTCCTCAGCCTGTTCGGCCTGATCATGGGACTGACCGCTGGCCTGCTGGGAATCAGTGGAGCCATCCTGCTGCTGCCAGGAATGATCTACCTGCTGGGAATCCGATCGAAGAACGCCATTCTGGCGTCGCTGGTCGTCGTCTGGATCACGTCTCTGCACGCGACCATTTTCCACGCGTGGCATGACAACGTCGATCTCAAGCTGGCCGTCGCGCTGATGTTTGGAGGGACGATCGGAGCGAGGATTGGATCGGAGTTCAGCAGCCGTCTGCAGGGCCAGTCCATTCGCACGAGCCTGGGCTGGCTCTCACTCCTCGCAGCTGCACTCGTCGTCTTCCGCCTCTGGCGTCTGCTGGGGTAGCCGCAGCGTCCTGGTGCGTGGCCGAGACAGGGCTGCGTGACAGAGACCGGGCTACAACTTCGGCAGCACCGGCTTTGGTGGTGGAGGCGGCGGGGGCGTCGGCTTTTTGGGCTCGGGAGCGAACTGAACCTTGTTCTTCGGCGTCGCTGCGTTGCGCCGGGCAGGTGGTCGAGGCGGGGGCGGAGCGACATAGCTCTGCTCGATCTCGATACCGAAGCCGTCTTTGAGTTCACGCGATGCCAGAACGGCCCACGGAGTTCCGGGAGCTTCGTCGACGACGCGCTGCAGCAGTTCTTCAGCGAGCGTTGCCGTCTTTCTCATCGTGCCGGCGTAGTGGAGCTTCTTTGACGGCTTGATGTTCCAGCGGTTGGCCTTCGAGTCGATATCGTCGTTGGACAGATTCGACTTAATCCACGCCAGACCGTAGTTGTATTCGAGATTGCGAATCCGCTGGGCCAGCAGCCGGCCGTACGTCAGGCAGAAGTTCATTCGCCAGCGAGCCGAGTCCTCATGCGCGAGTTGCTTCTCGATGCCCGGCGGAAAAGACTGAAGAATCGACTCCACCATGTACTGCCCCTTGGCCGCCGACTTCTGCGCCTCCGTCGCCGCCTGCCGGAAGTTGCCCGCTGTAACCGCGAAATAGGTTTGCGGCGTACCGGGAGGCTGCGTCGTTCGACTGATGATGGAAGCCTCGACCACGGCCTTGCGCAGCGGGTGCTTTGCCAGATCGCGCATGTAGTCTTCCGCTGTTCCAAAGCGGTAGTCCGGAGCAAACGACTTGATCGTCGCGGCGTCGAACACCCCGGTCGGCGTCAGGCCTTTCATCGTCGTCATGTTCGTCGTGAAGTAGACGCCGCCGGTTTCGTGAACCAGCCTCGCCAGCGCGTACGGAGCGAATCCGGACGAAAGGTTCTGGAACTGCGAACCCGAATACC
>Ga0209578_10001097_pt1 | contig 26430 bp, 28 predicted proteins | sample tdAd472_FD_187127 | JGI IMG/M metagenome (GOLD analysis project Ga0209578, IMG submission 187127) | Marine sediment microbial communities from the Atlantic coast under amendment with organic carbon and nitrate - tdAd47.2 (SPAdes)... | ecosystem: Environmental > Aquatic > Marine > Coastal >...
ATGCCATTGAACAAATAGCCAGAACACACCCGGTAGCTCAGCGACTGCAACAACTCCGCGGCGTGGGGCCCTTGGTATCTACGGCCATGATCGCCAGCGTCGGAACAGGAAGGCAATTCAGCCGAGGCCGACAAATGGCGGCCTCGCTAGGAGTTACCCCAAAACAATTCAGTTCCGGGGGTAAAGAGCGACTGCAGGGCATCAGTAAACGGGGTGACGCTTATCTGCGGCGCTTATTGATACATGGTGCTCGTTCTGTCATTACTCACGCCAAGAACAAAGACGACAGGTACAGTCGCTGGATGACAGGGTTGGCGAAAAGGAGCCATTGGCAAACCGCAACAGATTCTAGAAACCTGGAATTTGCGATGCCTTACTTTTCAACGCAATCAACTAATCAGGAGATTAATAGCTAGATTTTGATTGTTAATTTCATATTCATAGAAACTTGGAGGATAGGTTATGACAATTGATCTTACACCACTATACCGAAGCTCAATCGGCTATGAAATTGTAGATTCCCTCTTAACTGGGATAACTAATCAGGAAACTAAAAACTCAAATCTCCCACCCTATAACATTGAGGCAATCGACGAAGATCGCTATGCCATCACACTGGCAGTTGCGGGATTTACCAAAGATACGCTGAATCTCGAAGTACATGATCGTGTTTTGTGTGAGGCTTTGAATCAGCGATATTTGGACAGGATATAACGGGCGTACTATCCCTAGGCTTGAATCGCTCGATTAGCGGCTTCACACCCATGATATTGATCATCCGTTTCATATTGTAAGCAAGTACATGCAGGCTCATTTCCGTGTTAACGTGTTTGAGCGTTCTCGTTTTGAAGTGTGTGTATCCCATCCACGACTTTAAGGTGCCAAACGGATGCTCCGCAGTCTCTCTCCGAGTCCGCATTCGTTCCGGTTCTCGATCCAGTCGCTCTTGTGCAGCTTCGATAACTTCTTCATGCGTCCACCGACTGATACGGCGGACGAGCTGCCTGCATTCAGGCAGCTCGGATTGGAAGCTTCTGAAATCGTGACAGACATCGAAGGTCCTGATGCTAGATGGGCCAACATTAGGGAAGACCCCAAGCCCTTGCCAGGCGCGGCAAAAACGAAGCGGCGTCCGACAGGCCTCCTCTGCAGGCTAGAGCATTTCCATAATTAGTCAGAGGTCCCTAGACCTTTTGAGATTATCTTGTCAGCTGTACCCGTTCCATGTCAGACATCTGACTGTAACTTGATGTGATGACCCGCTCACCCTGCTCCAAACCTTGCCGCACTTCAAGGTAGCGGTTGTTGCGCCGTCCTGCGGTAACTTCCCGGCGCACTGCGTACTCACCGCTTGCATCCACGACGAATACCCAGTTGCCGCCGGTATCCTGGATGAAGCCCCCAAGGGGGACCAGTAGCGAATCGACCGGACTACCCAGAGTCAATTCCATCTGCAAGGTCTGCCCGCGGCGGATACCTTGTGGTGGTTGGCCGTCGAAGACCAGGTCCACTTCAAAAGTTCCATCGGTGATTTCGGGATAGACCTTTAGCACCCGGGTATTCCAATCGTTGCTGCTTAACCTGAATTCCGCCTGTTGACCAGGTGCCACTCGGGAAACGTAAAACTCGTCTATCTGCGCAACGACTTTATAAGTCTCGACAACATCGATCTGACCCAGTCGCTGACCCAATTGCTTACTTTCACCAATATCCACATCCAGCGATGTCAGTTGTCCACTGATCGGAGCGCGCACTAACAGGCTTTCGTAACTACTCTGAGACACCTCCAGGTTCTCTTCCAGTTTCTCAACCTGGGTGGCTATCTGCTTAAGTCGGGTTTCACGAATTCGTTCTTCCAGTTGCTGGCGGGATTTGTGATTGGCCAGTACTTTCTTCTGGTAATCAAGTTCATCGACTATGGCTTCATACTCTTCGTCAGAGACAAGCCCATCGGCCACCAGGCTTTCCTGTCTCGCTCTTTGTCGTTCCAGAACAATGATCCGGTATTCTGTATCGATAATCTGCCGCTCTGTATTGAGCTTGGTAGTCTCAAACCCATCGGTAATGTTATTGAGGAGATTGAGTTGTTCGGTAATGTTGGTGTCGTTCTGCGCCGCACTCAACCGCAAGTTGGTATTACTCAACTGCAAAATAGGATCGCCAGCAAGCACGAAACTGCCTTCCTCAACAAAGATTTCCTCGACCGTGCCTCCATTGATGGCATCAAGAAAGACACTGTTGAATGGCTGAATCGTACCGCGAATAGGAATAAGGTCTTCAAAGGCACCATATTGTACCGTTGATATAATAAGCTGGTCCTCTGGCACCCGGTAGGTTCTTATAGACGCATCGGCTAAAAATCGATAGCTGAACCAACCCCCTGCAACCACCAGAGCTGCAATCAAGCCCCATTGCCAGGCAGGCCTTTTTTGCTTTTCTATCTCTCGATCCATCGCCATAGCGCTATAGTATATCTCTTTGGTTTTTCGGTCTAAACATCAACCTTAGCGTATTCAACAGTCTGCGCAAAGCAATTACAGATTGTTCAGCTGGACTAAGCGGGTGGCTACTCGTATCGCAGTACCATTGCCGGTCGCACCCTGGCACTCTTCCATGACTGGGAGAACACCGCAATAAAGGCGATTGCAGCAGACAACAACAGACTCACAATGAACGGAACGATGGTTACCTCCGCCCTGGCCGCAAACAGGCTGACATAGGCATTGGCCATGACATAGCCCAACGGCCAGGCCAGCGCATTAGCAATAAGGATGGGTTTAGCGAAATCCAGAATCAGCATTCTCAGCAAGGTGCTACTACTTGCACCCATAACCTTGCGGATGCCCACTTCTTTCTGGCGGATATTGGTAATGAATGTTGCATTACCCAGTAGTCCGATACTGGCGACGAAGAATCCAAAGATAGATAAAGCGCCAATTGACACACTCACAGACAGGAAGATGCCGTAGGTGTTATAGAAAAGATCATCTACATATTCTCTTCGCAGTGGCACGTCGGGCATCAGGTCAGACCAGGTGGACTCGATGTGCTGTATCGCTTCATTGAGATTAGCCCTGGAGGCTTTGACGATCATGTAGTTGGCCGAGTCGGGTTTCAACATGTAGACATGACCCTGCACACCAAAGGAGCTGAAATCGATAAACTCGTACTTGCGTTCGCTCATTGCGCCGACAATGGAAAATTCCACTACTAGTTCTGACTGAATAGTTGGTGGACCTACCTGCCAGTAAACCGATTCACCAATAGCGACTGCGGCGTTTTCCCAGCCGAAACTCCGGGCTGCCTGGTCATCGATAATAATTGAGAAAGGTCCACTGGCAGGGGTCAGCTCGGCATAGGGAGGTACCCGGTCGGAATTACGCTCCCGAGTAAAATCCCGGCCCGCGTTAAGGGGTTGTGACATGGTTTCCGTGTATTCATAAGCAACCCAGTGCCTGGCCATATCGAACGTGGTCGCATTAGGATCCGGTTGCCGTGAAAAACTAATAGAGGAACTGCTGATGTTCCATGGCTGGGTATCCACCTGGGTGACCGAAATAATTCCTGGATGCCGCTTAAGCTGTGTGGTCAGCAGTTCAGGATCGACGGTAAAGGTATCAGTAGGAACTGAGATTGTAATCTTTGGATCCTGCACACCGCCATCTAACTGCTGCGTCATGGCACGATTCTGAGCAAACATCACCATCGCCAGGATCATCAAGGTACCGGAAATAAAAAACTGCGCGCCCACCATCAACGATCTTAGACGACCGGAGTAACCAGATGATCCCTTCGGCCTGAGCATGTTAACCAAGGGCACCAATGCCGTGCGAAGCGCCGGGTAACCTCCGGCTATAGCGACAATTATGGCCAATACCAGAATTAGGGACAGCCACAGGCTGGGATTCAGCAACATGGCAGGGCCCACACCTACCATGCCACCAGATAATTGGCTAAGTACGTAGAGCAGGATGACCAATGTAAACGCCAGTGCGATACTGAGAAACAACATGCTCTCGTAGCAATATTGCAGTATCAGCAGGCTCCGCTTCGCACCCAGTATTTTTTGCACGCCAATTTCCTGGCTGCGCAATGATAGTTGTGCAATCACCAGGTTGGAATAGTTTAAACAACCGATCAGCAATACCAGACCACCAGCCACAACCAGAATATCAGTGATGCTGAAACCGGCAGTAATAAAAGCCATCATGGTGGGAACAAGGTCTCTCACCGGTAACAATTCAAAGGTTTGTACTTCCGCTCGCTCGGCGGGCATATAGGCCTGGACAAAGTCATCAAGCCGCTGATTGAATTCGTCGATGTCTACTTCCATACCTTCAGGGAATTCAAGATGAACGAAGTCGGATTGATTACCCCATTGATCCGCATCAGGATCACCACCGGCGGCGATAACACTTTCCCTTACTTCCCGATCCTGAATCTCCATGGGTACGTACAGTTCTGTATTGAAGAACGCGATGGAAGACTCCAAGTGAGACGGGGCACCCAGAGTCGCCGCAACGCCCACCACCCTCAGGTCATGCTTGTTGGATAGCAGCAGTCGTTCGCCTACCACGTCGGTACGCCCAAACACCCGCTGTGCTGCCGTCTCACTGATCATCACCGAGTTAGGCGGCAATTCCTCTCCCGTATCGATACCATGCAGCGTTTCTAATGGAAAGATGTCGAAGAAGCGCGGCTCCACGAACTTGGTATCCAAGGCTACGGTTTGACCATTGACAGTGGCGTCTACCGGGAAACCAGTGGTTGCTCTTGCGATGTTGGGAATCTCAGGAAAAGCCACGCGAAGGTATCGAGACGTTGGCTGATTCACTACCGGAAAGCGATCTGGCAGTGGGCTATCCCCCACTGCGCGAATCATAATGTTGTAAATGTTGTCCGCATTGGGGAAATGCCGATCGAAACTGCTGGCATAATTGGACAACAGGATGGCCGACACGAAACACAGGAACCCGATCACCAGGCTGGCAAGACTGATAATCGTATGAAGCTTGAAGCGCGTCAGCGCCTTGAGCGCCATCTTGGTAAAGTGAGCGAGCATTGCGTAGCTTTCCTATACTGGCCTATATTGGCCTATTCCGACTTAGTCTGATGCCTGAGTCTGGTTTGTGTTCGCAGTATTGTCGGCGATGATCGACAACTTCGCCCCTGGATCTCCGCCAATTACTTCACCGTCCAACATTTCAATGATGCGGTCAGCCCTGGCACCGTGTTCCGGTGAGTGCGTTACCATCAAAATGGTAGTGCCCTGTTCCTTGAGCATCTTCAACATGTTCATCACGTCGTCACCGTTCTTGGTGTCGAGGTTACCGGTGGGCTCGTCCGCCAGAATCAATTTGGGCTCACCAACCACCGAGCGCGCTACTGCTACCCGCTGTTGCTGACCACCAGATAGTTCCAGCGGCTTGTGCTTGGCACGACTGCCCAGCCCAACCAACTCAAGCGCGTCCTCCACTTTGCGACGCCGCTCCTTCTTGGAAACCCCCAGATACAAAAGCGGGAGATCGACATTCTCCGCCACAGTGAGATCGTCGATCAGATTGAAATTCTGGAAAATAAAACCGATGTGCTGCTTACGAACAGTGACCAGATCATTCTCGGAGCGGTGCCCTACTTCTTCGCCATCGAAGTAATATTCACCGCTGCTGGGACTGTCGATCATGCCCACTACGTTTAACAGGGTGGATTTGCCACAACCGGACGGCCCCATGACGGCGACAAACTCTCCCTTGGAAATGTTGATACTGATCTGGTTCAGTGCCGTGGTTTCCATGTAGGCCGTGCGATAGACCTTGCTTAGATTGACAAGTTTAATCATGGCTGGATTCTTTTCCCGGTTATTATTTGGTTTATCTAACTATGACTGATCTTCCTGCCAAAAGGTTACGGATTACTTTGCAGGTATCTACTCTATATAGATGCAGGAAACACCCCGACTGGATGCCAGCCACTGTTTCCAATTACTAAGCGAGATCCGTGCCAGTCTAAATATCTTTAAATATCAATAGGTTAAAATTCTGGGTTTACCGAAAGGGGCAGGTTTGTTTATCAAATTCCGCGATTCTTGACGAATCTCGCCACATTTCTCAATTGTTGAGGCGACCTTACGCCGGACCGAAAACCTATTTCATCGATTTCGATGCGGTCCGTGTTGACTACACTTGTCATCACTCCGCACGTTGCTGTTCTGCTTTCTCGTCGACGTGGACTCTATTGTTCTTAAGGTCCATTGCGCCATTCTGCTTCGATTAGTTCAGCTGCTTGCTCAAAATCTCGTTGCAACGCGGACCTGAACGCTCGCCTGACGAAAAATGCCAGCAAGCGGGAACTTGGTTCGTAGACCAGAGCTACCTGCAGCATTGTACTGCCGTCCGCCATTTCGGAAAGTTCATAGCGAGCAATGGAGTAATTGAGAGGCAATGACACTGTCGACTTCGCCATGTCAGTCAGGTAAACGTACATGGCTGGTGGGTTCAGCATCAGGAAGCGCTGAAAAAGTGTTTCTCCATTGTTCATGCTGATGGTTCTGACGGACCCGCGACCCAATTCCCCTGGCGTATCGGAACCCGCATGGTCGAATGCAACGCCAACGGCATCAGCTGTGTAGTCATCCGGTCGACGAACGAGGAATTCAAAAACAAAATCAATGGGTGCTGCAATGGAGACTGATGCCACACTGTCAGGTGCAGATTGAGTGCGCTGTAACTCTTGCGCAATGAATGCCTCGTTCAGGGTTTCAGCCGCAAAGAGTGTGCTTACCAGAAACAAGGAAATTACTGCCGGCAGGACCAAACGTGGTGAGCACATAGTTTTTCAGTTTAGCTACATAAATTAAATAGAGAGCACCCGCTACAGTGCACGCTCTTGTCCAGCAACTTTAGTAGGTCACGGGCCAGTTGAAAAGCCCAGATCCAGACCCAGCACGATAGCCCCCAGTGCTGAGGACCAGAGGATGCACGCCAGAATATCCAGCACCAGATAGCGGCGGCTGCCGAAACCACTCAGGCCCAGCATGGCCGGTATCAGACTGCGAATCGCCGGCACGAAGCGACCGATGAAAATCGCAGCTGCGCCGTATTTGCGGATGACAGCCTCGCCTTTTTCCAGGCTATCCCGATAGCGCTCCGCCACCTTGGTGTGATGAAAGCCGGGGCCTAGCCAGCGGCCGACATGAAATCCGACATGATCGCCAAGAATCGCACCTGTGCAGGCCAACAGCACAATCAATTCGATGCCGGCCAACTGATTGGTATAGACGGTAGTGGCAACCACCAGCAGGAATATGCCTGAAATCACCAATCCGATTCCCAGACATGCTTCTGCAAAAGCAAGTAATGGAATTAGCGCGATTGCATACTGAGCATTGGAATCGAACCAGTTTAGAATTTCTTGTTCGATGAGATTAACTCCTCGCTGCTTGCCGTTATCTCTGAACATTACGTGCAGAGGGTTACTAAGAGATCAGATCTTCGGAAGATTAATTGGAAGACTAATGGAACAACTGATTGAAGAACTATTTGTAAGCTACTTGAACAACCAGCTATCCATTGGCTCCAGCACAGACTGGGCACCTTCACCATCCAGCCAGCTTCTGGCATCCGGGTAGCCCAAAAGCCAGGCATCCCAGAACGCCGTGCTCAATGCCATGATAGCCGAGTGATGATTTGGATTGCGGGGATTCTGATCAACCCGCAGCTGCCCGTCCGAAAAGGCATGATGTTCACCTTCGAAAAAGATCAGTTCGTATTTGCCCCCGGGCGGCAAGGCAGGATAGACCGCCAGCCGATCCTCGACAGAAGTATTGCCCACCACAGAAGTATCCAGGGTACCGGTCATAACCAGCCAGGGAATCACCGCCCCGGCGAATACCGCCTCCAGGTCAGCACCCGCGGGGCTGCTGGGACTTAGGGGTACAGCCGCCTTAATGCGCGGATCGCGAGTGTCCGGTCCGATCCAGGTGATATCTTCGCCACTCACCGCCTGGGTAGTGCGGGCACCATAAGAGTGTCCGCTCATGCCAATTCTATCCAGGTCTAACCTGCCGAACAGCTCATTACTGGAAATATCGTTCCATAAATAGAGCTGTTCGATGACGGCGCTCACGTCTTCGATGCGCGAAATGCTGTTAACAGCCGAGCCGGCGGCGTTTAAAACCGCCAACACCTGATTAGCCGGTACACCTTGCAGGATCGATGAATCACTGCCCCGGTGTTGCATGAAGATCCCTACATAACCGCGGCTGGACCAGTGCTCGCCGAGATAACCCGAGGAAAAGCGGCTGCCGCCCAGTCCGTGGCTGAACAGGATAACCGGTCTGGGTTGTTGCGATTCCGGTAAATAAATCAACAGGGGGATTTCCCGTTCCCTGGCTTCGTCGATGAACCCGGTGTCGATGATTTCAGCGGTCGATCGGGTATTCAGCAGCGGCTGGTAATCCTGAAATTCGAAAGTCAGCGGTATTGAACTGTAGATCAGTTCACCGGGAGCCGCTGACACTTCATAGGCAAAGTACAGTGAAACCTGTCCGCCTGCCAAACCCAGGCTTCCTACTTCGGTGTCTCCGACGATGGTCAGCACTTCGCTGGCCTGCAGGGTTTTGTTCTCCACTGTCGGCACCAGTGTATGCAACTGAAAATCCCAGTCCACAAACGCACCCTGCTGGTTGCGCATCAGGTACTGACCATCCTGTTCGGCAATTACAAACAGGTTGCCAATCTGATTGACATGCTGCTGTTCGACCTGTACTTCGGCATGCAGGGAAATAACGTCCTGGCTCAGGAAACTGTCTGTGAAGTTGTCCGTGCCATTGAGCTTGGCAGCAGCCAGGAACCTGGCGCTGCTGGGCGAGCCATCCAGCCACAATGCCTGACCCAGGTCCGGGAGCTCGGCGGCCACCAGCAAGCTGCCAAAGCCGAGGCTAAGAGCCGCACTCACCAGGAGTAGGGCAGATTGGAGTTTCTGTTGGATGGAATCAGGCACAGGTTCCTTATATTCCAGCCTATTACCGACTAATCCGGACTAATACCAACGAGTACAGGTTGATACGCACCAGCACCGTCTAAATCAATTCCAGCTGCAATGTGTCTACCTGTATAACGCATCCATTATAGATTGGTTGATACCGGCAATACGATTAGTGGTTGTCAGCTGGAACAGCAATAAGAAAGCCGCCCTGGTACTTTACCAGAGCGGCTTGGTTGCTTCACGGATTTAGCGAGGGCCGTTGCGGGGGCCTCCGTCTCGATCAGGGCGCCCGTTGTTGCCCCGGCGGCCTTCAGGGCGATCTCGCCTGCGGTCCTGTGCCCGGTCCCGACTATCTTCCCGACGATCCTGGACCCGCCCCCTGCGATCGTCGCGACGGTCACGAACCCGGTCCCTGCGGTCCTCCCGACGATCTTCTACCCTTTCCCGCCGAAGACTCCGACGAAGATCCTGGATCCGATCCTGTTGCCGTTCGATCCGATTGCGTTGTTGCCGAACAACACCCCGACGATTGTCACGACCGTCATAGTACCTGTTGTTTCGGTTACCCCGATTATTGAACCACCCGTTGCGGCCACGGTCATTACGAAAGGCAACCGGCGGCGGGTTGTTGCGCCTGTCGAATCCGCGACCGTTGGCATAGCCTACAAAGCGCCAATCACGACCGTTCCATTGGTAGCGCTCGCCCTGGGAATTAACGACCCAGGGATTGCGTGAATTACCGCCCAGCTGGACGCCACGGCCAGGCATCCTGCGCCAGTCACCCCGGTACCAATGCCAGATTTCATAGCCGCCGGTCCGATAGGCACCACCCAGGCGCCAGCCTTCCACGGTCACCGCGCCGTAAAATCCGGGCCCACCGCGGCCATAACGATCGTCTGCAAACGCCCTGGTAAAAGGCAGGGCAAGCAAGACAATCAGAATCACCAGACTGCACGTTTCGAATGTGCGCCGAGTGAACTTGCCTAATCTTGTCTGAACAGTACTCATGGTTGCTCCCTCCTTTCGTTGCTTTGTAGGTTCAGTTTAAGGAGGCAAGCTGTATGGAAGATTAATGAAACTGCAATTTTTCTGGCTATTTCAGCACGCAATTAAAATGGTGGGAGGAAATATGAAATTCTTCGCGCAGATAGAACTTGTGAGCCTCGAAGCGGTGCACGCCTGAATCCAGCTCGATGGTCTCACAATCGCGACTTCTGGCAAGGTCCTTCAAATCATTGATGAGCCGTTTTCCAAACCCCATCGAGCGGAAGCGCTCGTCGGTCGACAGGTCGTAGACATACAGGGATTTCCCGTTCACCGACAGTTTGTTGCAGATGTAGTAACCAGCCACTGCAACCACCACGTCATCCTTGGTGAGATAGGCCAGCACATAGCCTTCGCCCTGCATGTCTCTGATAGTGGGGAGCCACGAATCCTCTTTCAGTTGCGGGCGTAATTGCTTCATAACTTCGAAGCAGGCAATGATCTGCTCATCGGTCTTGGCGATTTCCATTTCAGCTCCTCACTGTTATACCGTGTTCAGCCATGAAGGCTTTGGCTTCCTGAATACTGTACTCACCAAAGTGGAAAATGCTGGCAGCCAGGACCGCATCGGCGTGGCCCTCGAGTACGCCATCGACCAGGTGCTGCAGATCGCCCACGCCACCGGACGCTATGACGGGTACCGCCACCGCGTCGCTGATGGCACGGTTCAGTGCCAGGTCGAAGCCGATCTTGGTGCCATCCCGGTCCATGCTGGTCAGCAGGATCTCGCCGGCACCGTACGCAACCATTTTCTGTGCCCATTCGACCACGTCGATACCGGTCGGATAACGACCTCCGTGGGTGAAGATTTCCCAGCGATCCGCTTCACCTTCGGCGCTGACTCTCTTGGCGTCGATGGCAACGACGATACACTGCGAACCGAAGCGCTGTGCCGCTTCACGGACAAACTCCGGATTCTTTACTGCTGCGGTATTAATAGAGACCTTGTCGGCACCGGCATTGAGCATGGTGCGAATATCTTCCAGGGTGCGGATGCCACCACCTACGGTAAGGGGAATGAACACCTGTCCGGCAATAGCCCTGACAGTTTCCACGGTGGTTTCGCGTCCTTCGCTGCTGGCGGTTATATCGAGAAAGGTGATTTCATCGGCACCGGCGTCGCTGTAGCGGCGGGAAACTTCCACCGGATCACCGGCGTCACGAATGTCGACGAACTTGACCCCTTTCACCACACGACCCTTGTCGCAATCAAGGCAGGGAATAATGCGTTTTGCCAATGCCATGTCGTTTACCTGTTAGCTGTCGAGCAACGCCTGTGCTTCTCGAATGTCGAGGGTGCCCTCATAGATTGCCCTGCCCGTGATGGCACCCAGTATTCCCGCACCCGTTACGGTGTTGCAGACAGCCTTGAGTGCTGCGATATCTTCCAGGCTGGTAATACCGCCAGATGCAATGATGGGAATCGTGGACTGTTCCGCCAACGCAACGGTGGCCTCAACATTCACTCCCTGCATCATGCCATCGCGGGCAATATCGGTATACACGATGGCGCTGACACCGATACCGGAAAAGTGCCTTGCCAGATCAACAACGGAAAAATCGGTTACGTTGGCCCAGCCGTCTGTTGCCACCATGCCATTCTGCGCATCCAGACCCACGATCACCTTGCCCGGATAGCGGGAACAGGCTCCGGTAACAAACTCCGGGTCTTCCACCGCCTTGGTGCCAATAATCACATAACTGACACCAGCATCCAGATAGGCATCTATTGTTTCAAGATCCCTGATCCCACCGCCAATCTGCAAAGGCAGGTCAGGCAACTCTTTGGCGATTGCCTTGACGATTTCACCGTTCACCGGTTTCCCGGCAAATGCACCGTTGAGGTCTACCAGGTGCAGGCGGCGCGCTCCCTGATCCTGCCAGTGACGGGCCATTTGCACCGGATCATCGGAAAAAACCGTGCTGTCTTCCATGCGACCCTGTTTGAGTCGCACACATTGCCCGTCCTTGAGGTCGATGGCAGGTATTACAATCACACGCTTTCTCCTTTGACCTCACCCTGCCAGCCCAGAAAATTCCGTAGCAGCCTGAGCCCGGCTGACTGGCTCTTCTCAGGATGAAACTGCACGGCAAAGATATTGCCCTTGGCCAGGGCTGCCGCAAAATCTATGCCATAATGCGTGACACCTGCCACTGTTTCAGAGGGGTCGGCATCAATGTAGTAGCTATGCACAAAATAAAAGCGGCTGTCGTCGGGAATTCCTTCCCAAAGGGGGTGGTCTATGACCTGTTTTACACAGTTCCAACCCATATGAGGAACCTTCAACCGCTCCCCAGTAGTCTCCGTCAGATTGTCTCCAAAGTATTTTACCTTGCCTCGTGCCAGACCAAGACAGTCCACCCCTTCGTTTTCTTCACTGAACTCCATCAACGCCTGAAAGCCCACGCAAATGGCCAGCACCGGTTTGTCTTGACTGACCTCGGCAACTATCTTGTCGATACCCAAACGTCGGATTTCAGCAATACAGTCCCGGATAGCCCCGACACCGGGAAAGATCACACGATCGGCCCGACGGATAAGATCCGGATCAGGTGTCACATCTACTTGTACATCCAGGTCTGCCTCTGCGGCAACAAATTCGATAGCCTTGGAAACCGAATGGAGATTCCCCATTCCGTAATCGATTACTGCTATTTTACTCATTGAAATGCTACCGGTTTGGCTGGCCAATTACAGCGAACCCTTGGTAGAAGGAATTTCACCACTGGCACGAGAATCAATTTCCATGGCCATGCGCAAAGCACGACCGAACGCCTTGAAAACGGTTTCGATCTGATGGTGCGCATTCTTGCCTCGAAGATTATCGATGTGCAGAGTGACAAACGCGTGGTTGACAAAGCCCTGAAAGAACTCGTGAAACAGATCGACATCGAAGTTGCCGACCGTGCCCTTGGCAAAGTTCACGTGATACTCCAGCCCGGGACGGCCAGAAAAATCGATTACCACCCGTGACAAGGCTTCGTCCAGCGGCACATAGGCGTGGCCGTAACGACGAATACCGGTTTTGTCGAGCGCCTTGTTGAGCGCCTGACCCAAAGTGATGCCCAGGTCTTCCACCGTGTGGTGGGCGTCGATCTCCAGGTCACCGGTTGCCTTTATGTCGAGATCGACAAGTCCGTGCCGGGCAATCTGATCCAGCATGTGATCCAGAAACGGTAAACCGGTCTCAACGGCAAGCTTACCGCTGCCATCCAGGTTAACAGTTACTGTAATCTGGGTTTCGTTGGTATTACGTTCTACGGTGGCAATTCTGTCTGACATGGGGACAGGTTACGGTTTCTTGAACAGAAAGCCGCTCCTACAGAGTAAAGACGCGCATTATAAAGCCCTGGCCGCAACAAGAAAAGCTGGCCACCAGGTTAATTAGAATGTTTATTAAAACGTTCAACAGAGCATTTAGCAGAACTTAGTGGCAACTCAGTTCTAATTACCAGGCTCAGGAGTGTTACCAAGTGCAAGGCCTAAAACCTTCCGGTACACTAGCACGAATGAAATATACCCGTTGAAAGCCGTTGAAAATCCCTGAAACTTGGGTACAACGGCTGACTGTCAATTCCGCTTAAAACTTATTCGACTGAGTGATTCTGTTTCCGAAGATGAACAAGCTGTTTCGTACTACACTGATAATCCTCGGCGCCGTGAGTGCACTTCTTGTGGTGCTCGTGGTGGCGGTGCTGTTCCGGGTCGATCCTGACCAGCACCGTTCTGTCATCGAAGACGCCCTGTACGAAGCTACCGGATTGCAGCTGGATATCGCCGGCGAAATGTCTCTGACTTACCGCCCCTACATCGGGGTAATCCTTAATGATGTGCGATTGAGGAATCCGGACCGGCCTCAGGAACTTGCCTCAGCGTCTGTGGTCAGCCTGAGGGTTGATCCGGGAGAGCTGCTGGGAGGACGGTTGCAGATTGAAGAACTGCATGCCGATGGCTTCCATCTGAACTGGTATGTCGATGCCGACGGCAACAGCTGGTGGATGACCGAAAGGCTCAGGCAAGCCAGTAATTCACGACAGGATTCCACCACTGACGAGTCGGCGCCGTTGGGCATCAATTTCAATTTCGTCTCGCTCAGCAATGGCAGTGCCGATTTACAAAACCTGCTGAACGGATATTTTTACTCGATACGGGATCTGGAGCTGAACAGTCAGAACAGCAACGCTGCAAACAGATCTTTTCCGCTACAGGCCAGCTTTGAGCTGATTGACCCTACGGCACCCGGCCCCTGGCCAATTACTTTGAGCAGCAACAATCGCATCGATTTCGAGAATGGAAATGTCGAGATTTCCGATATCCAGCTGGCAATAACACCGACACTTGTGCAAGGCAATATTCAACTTCAAAACCTGTTCGGTGACCTGAGCTGGCAGGGTCAGTTGACGACCAATGAGTTCGCACTCGACGACCTGCTCGATAATCTGCTGGCTAGACAGGAGCAAACTACAACGCCGGGATTACCCGGGTTTCGCGCCGATCGCCAGTGGCTGTCTCAGTTGCAGATTCAGTTTAATGGCGATGCACAGCAGATTGAGATGCCGGAACTGGTGGTAAGCCTGGGCGATATGCGGATGGAAATGGAAGCTAATGTGCGCTTTGCCAGTGGCATGCTGCCAACCAATCTGAATTTCAACATTCAAACCAACAACCTGGACCTGTCGCCCTATTTACCCGCAGCGACGGAGACTGAGGAACAGCCTCAATCTGTCGGTGAGCCGTTCGCCATAGAACAGGACACATTCTCGATTTTCGACCTGGAGATACCTGAGAGCTTATGGTCGGACATGAATCTGCAGGGCACAGTAGCCGTTGATTCGTTATTCGTGTCCGGAATCCAGTTCGGCAGCATCAATCTGCTCACTAATGTGGAAAGCGGCGTGCTGGATCTCGAGCTGCAACCAACCAATGTGCTGAACGGCTCTCTCGAAGGTAATTTCCGGATTAACAGCGTTCCCGTGCGCAGCGAAGTCACACTGGAACTGTCCACCGACCAGATTGATGTTGCCGACCTCTCCCTGCCGTTTATAACACCTGGTGCGGTAGCCGGGCGGCTCAACCTGGAATCACGTTATTCGGGAACCGGCAATACCCTTGGCGAGTGGCTCGACAGCTTTGGCGGCGCCAGTAGCTTTGCAATATACGACAACTCTGTCGACATCGGTGTAATCAAACAGGTTTTTACTGCTATTGCTGCGCTCAGTCCGACAGGAGAAGCCATCCAGCAATGGCCCGATGTCATTCGTTTTAACGAATTCACTGGTTACGCTGTTTTTGAAGACGGTCTGGACGACGACCAGCAAATCAAGCTGCGTCTGGACAACTTTGATATCTCCGGTGTCGGGGGCTTCGATCTGCAAACCGACAGCTTCCACTACGACCTGATTTTTACAGTTCTGGGTTTACCTTCCATTCAAACGATTCCCATTAACGACAGGTATCATGAGGTATCCTGGCCGGTGCGCTGCTCAGCCCGGTATGAGGATCCGGTCAACCAGTATTGTCGACCGGACCTGTCCCAGGTTCGCGACATATTTAACCAGTTAAGTGACGACGCTTTACAGGATCGCCTCGACGAGGCAGTAACCGACCAGGCTCCGGAAGCCCCGCAAGATTCTAATCGTGGCTTATTACGTAGTCTGTTCCAGAACTAGTCCTCACCAACTCTCAGCATGACCGATTTCTCTGACAAGCTATTGGGGTGGTTTGCCGGTAACGGCCGCAAAGACCTGCCCTGGCAAAAGTCCCCTTCTCCTTACAGGGTCTGGGTGTCGGAAATCATGCTGCAACAGACCCAGGTCAACACGGTAATTCCCTACTACCAGCGCTTTATGGAAGCATTCCCAGACGTGCAAACGCTGGCCGCCGCCGACCAGGACAAGGTGCTCCACCACTGGACCGGACTAGGCTACTACGCACGGGCACGCAATTTACATCGGGCGGCGCAGGAAGTGGTGGACAAATACGAGGGAGGATTCCCGGAGCAGGTTGATCAGCTATGTGAACTGCCCGGAATCGGTCACTCCACCGCAGGCGCAATCGTGGCCCTGGCCCATGGCAAGCGCGCAACGATTCTGGATGGCAATGTAAAGCGGGTACTGACTCGTTGCTTTGCAGTAGCAGGCTGGCCGGAACAAAGCGCAGTCAGGAAACAGCTTTGGGAACTGGCCGAGTCGCTGACACCCGATAAGCAAGTTGGCCCCTATACACAGGCTATTATGGATCTGGGTGCCACGGTCTGCACCCGCAGTAAACCAGACTGCCCTGCCTGCCCGTTCCAGGACCAGTGCCAGGCACTTAAATCCGACAACGTTGGCAGCTACCCCGGCCGCAAACCAGCCAGAACGCTACCGGTAAAGGCTACCGTCATGCACATGCTGCACAATCGCAAGAACCAGGTATTGCTGGAAAAAAGACCTCCGACCGGAATCTGGGGTGGGTTGTGGAGTTTCCCGGAGACTGAAGATGCGGCGCAGTTCCCTGATGTCATCGTTATCGAATTGCAGCCAACAAAGTCAGAACGGTGGCCCGTGCTGCGCCATACTTTCAGCCACTATCACCTGGATATAACGCCCTTACACCAGCAGGTCGGCAAATTGCCGGACAAGGTGATGGAATCCGGACGCTGGCTGTGGTATCCATTGGACCAACCGGTCGAAGTGGGACTGGCTGCACCAGTCAAAAAGCTGTTGCAACGACTGGCCCGTCGGGCTCGCTGACTTACTACTATTCGAGGATTTTCATGACACGCATTGTCCACTGCCGCAAATACGACAAGGAACTGCCCGGATTGCCGGTTCCACCCTATCCCGGCCCCAAAGGTCAGGAACTCTACGAGACCGTTTCCCAGCAGGCCTGGAGCGAGTGGCTCAAGCAGCAGACCATGCTGATTAACGAGAAACACCTGAGCCTGGCCGATGGCGAACACCGCAAATACCTGCAGGAAGAAATGGAGAAATTCCTCGACAACAAGGAATTTGACCGGGCCGAGGGCTACGTACCGGAAGAATAGAGCGTCCGACCAGACTCTTGACTCAAAAAGGGGTTGAGGGTTTAATACGCGGCTCGCGCCAAGCCCAGTTAGCTCAGTTGGGTGGAGCCAAGCGTTTTTGAAACGATAGTTTCAAGCTTGGTGGAACGACAGCAATCTACGATTGCTGGCTGGAATGAGCAGAGGAGCAATGCGGAGCATTGCCAGAATGTGCAGGATGCACAATCAATATAGATTCTTCTATATGCCCAGGTAGCTCAGTCGGTAGAGCAGAGGACTGAAAATCCTCGTGTCGGTGGTTCGATTCCGCCCCTGGGCACCATACATAAAAAAGCCTCGCTTTAGCGGGGCTTTTTTATGTATGGCGTTCAGGGGCTGGATGAGAATCATCGATGTGGTTCGACCAACTGCGAAGCAGTTAGCTACGAGCGCGCCAGCGCGAAGCCCGCAGGGGACAAACAGCCCTAAGGCTGTTTGGATTATTCCGCCCCGGCGCAGCCTTTCTCCCTATTCCCAAAACTACTGTATTTTTACTCTGACCCTATCTATGCTGACCCTATCTATGACCCTATTTATTACAATGGAACTTTCCTATGCATTGAACGGTTAGATTAGTATCAGGCAATGAATTGAGTGAAATAATTAGCCCCGAGCATCCATTATCGCCGTGTGCACGATCAACCATTCCCCTCCCCGGTTTTCTATTACCATGTGAAGATGTGTTCGCCTCATCAGCTCTCCCTCGATAACCGAATCGCCTCTCGCACCGTCTGTGGCAATGTGAATTATCGCGGCCGCGTCATTCAGATAACGAACAGAAATCATCTTTGCATTGCGCATCTCCTCCACCGACACTTCGGCATCAAAGTTCGGGAACAATCTTTCTTCAAGAAAGACGCTTAACTCCTCTTTGCCTCGAAACATTCTCGCGTAGGCGTTAATCCACTCAGCATCATCAGAAAAGAGAGCCATGTGCGCCTCGGTATCTTGCTCTGCCCAACTGGTCATGAATGCGGCCACTAATGACTCCACCGATTTCTTAGATTGAATGCTGTGCTCGCCCAGTTCGACATAGTCTGGTATTTCACGCCTTTCTCCCGCATAGGATGCACAGGCCAATAGCGTTATACACACTAACAAAAACAATCTATTCAACTTAATACCTATCATTTGCTTTCTCCTCTTGTTCAATTTAATAATGTAACGCAGCGGTAGTTTTATCGAACCACCGCTATTACCTAAAGTGAGGAGTCGTTAAATGTCTTATTATGTCGCCGATAGTCGAAACTGGACGAAGGTCCTGGAAGGCTGGGTCAACGAGGCAGTGGTAAATCCCCTTGTCGTGAATGGTCTAGTCGCGGCTTGTCTTACTTTGTTATTCACGGTAAGCGATGCATTCGAGACCGGTCATCTCGCCATGAGTCATCAGATCACGCTCTGGTTGACTTTCTCTGCCTTACTCGTTTCACAGCTTTATTTCTTGCATAAGGCACTACTTGCGAAGCTATCGTCGAGCTTCCTATTTCGCGTATTGGCCATCGGTCTCGCCGTAGCTGCTACCGTGCTATTGATGACGATTGAGCTACATCTCTTCAAATATACGCCGCTACTACTAAAGCAACCCGACCCTTTCCTGGAGTTTCTAGCATTCATCGCCAAGCCGGTAGTCGCCGCGAGCGCTCTCGTGTTGATGTCTCAGCTGATTCCAATCCAACAACAGATCAATGCCCACCAGAAAAAAGCACTACAGGCGCTTAAACAATCATCGAATCCAGAGGAATTGAGCAGTATCGCCAAGGCATTTACGGTGCAGCACGTTCATGCTCACGATCACTATCTAGAAGTCTCTTGCGTCGAGCGGCGGTTTTTTCTTCGGGGGCGAATGAAAGATGCCATCGAGGTGCTGGTCGAGGCAGATGGATTGCAGATTCATCGCTCCCATTGGGTCGCGAGGCAAGCTATTCAGCGAACAGTAAGAGCGGGCAGAGACATAAAACTCGTGCTAGCCGACGGAACGGAAGTTCCTGTGGCAAGGTCGAGAACCCATTTGTTGAACGACGAGCAGTGAATTAGGAACGCAATAACTAATGGGAAATGCGCAGATGTGATGGTTCAAATAAATAGGGTCAGAGTAAAAATACAGTAGTTTGAGCCCGCTCAATCATCTTATTTTTAGCACACTTCTTAGCACACTCTGATTTCGCACTTATAACTCGTTGATTTGTATAAAGAATCGGTCACGCAGTCTACTGAAAATCCTCGTGTCGGCAGTTCGAAAGGAGCGAAGCTCTGCAGAGCGCGCGAAGCGCGAGTCCGGAGGACCGCGGAATTCGGCTTAGCCGAATTTAGAGTCAAAGCTGCGGCAGCAGCGCAGACGGCGGAACGCCGCCCGTAGGGTGAGAATTTTGATTTAATCAAAATTCGAATCACTAATTGCGCCAGCAATTTGCAACGAGCGCAACGCGCGAAGCCCGTAGGGGACAAACAGGCCTAAGCCTGTTTAGATTCTTCCGCCCCGAGCCGCCACCTCCTTATTTCCATGTCCGACACATTTCACAGCTTTAAGTTGTTAAATTGTAGCTGTCCCCTGTGTTTTTAGCTGTCCCCTGTGTTTTTCCTTATTCTCAGAGCACCATCGTTCTTACACTTCTGACGCTTCATTGAGCACCTTGGACTTAGAGTTCGGTAACTTCAATGTTGGTTGCTTCGCTCCCGGTTCTTTTCGAATCCATGCAAGCTTCATATCCAGGTATTGAATCAAACCCTTGATCTCATTCAATCGTTCTTGCAATTGCGCGCGCCGATTCTCAACACGAATTGCCATTTCTTTGTTTCGTATGGAGCCCGATCGAGTAAGATCCAGAAGCTCCCGAATTTCCGATAGAGTCATTCCCAATAGCTGACAGACTTTGACCGTTTGGATGTCTTCCAGATCGGTTTCTGAAAAAATCCGGTAGGGATTACTTCCACCTTGATTTCCGCTCTGTGGTTTCAATATCCCTCTCTTAATATAGAAACGCACTGTATCAACACTAATGCCTGTTTCCTGAGCAAACTCGGATATCAGCCATTGTTTGTTTTGCTTGACCATGGACCTTACTCCAGACTTATAGTGGCAACCATCATAATGAATTGACAGGCACTGACAAGCCCTGCAAATGGAGACAATATAAATGCGTAAGTTAGATCAACCCATAGTATTGATTACCGGAGCCAATAAAGGCATCGGATTCGAGATCGCAAAACAGCTGGCTGCAAGAGGTAATCAGGTTTTACTCGGAGCTCGCTCTCGAGAATCTGGCGAAAAGGCCGTCGCTGAGTTAGCCGAAGTTGATCTGGATGTAAGCTTCGTCCCTATCGACTTGAACGATGAGCGATCCATAACGGAGGCAGCGGATTACATAGGGGTAGAATTTGGGCGTCTGGATATCCTGATAAACAATGCAGGAATCACTGACCCTGACGACGCACCCCCCGGGAATGTCAGCCTTCAAGCAGTTCGGCGTATATTTGAGACAAACTTATTTGGCACTCTTAACGTTACACAAGCCATGCTTCCACTTCTTAGAAAATCTGACAGACCGCAGATTATCAATCAGTCAAGTGGACTTGGCTCGATCGAGTTGAACAACGACCCCGAATGGGAATTTGCTCAATTCAAGCTATTCGGATACTGCGCATCCAAGGCAGCTATGAATATGATGACTGTGCAACTCGCAGCCACCCTGGCCGACGATAATATTATCGTAAACTCTATAGATCCTGGCTTTACCGCTACCGATTTGAATAATCACAGGGGAAGACAAACAATACCCGAAGGCGCAGCCGCCGCCATATCTCAAGCATTAGACACTAAGCGCACAAGGAACGGAGAATATTTCAGCGCCAATGAATCATTGCCTTGGTAAAGCGCAAGAAACAGTAGTTTTGAATTCTTAACTCATCGGGTTTTTAGCGCACTTCTTAGCACACTCTGTTTTCGGGCTTACAACATACTGATTTAAATGAAGAATCGATCACGCAGTCTACTGAAAATCCTCGTGTCGGTGGTTCGATTCCGCCCCTGGGCACCATACACAAACAGCCCTAAGGCTGTTTGGATCATTGACTCGTCCATTCTGGACCCGGGCTACGCCCAGCCTTCGGCTGTCCTAACTTGCTCTCGCAAGTTGGTCCGCCCCGGTCCACCAGCTCATGCTCACCAACCTCGCGGCTATACTTTTCAGAATCTTAAGTTGTTAAGTCGTGAGTGCCCCCATCATCCATCATCCCCTTGCATTCGATTAAGCATACTGATTTAATTAACCGGTCGTCCAGTTAATTAAATACAAACCTAATGAAAAACAAAGCCCTCACTCCCCAAAAACGAGATCGCGATAAGACCTCCGGCGTAATACTGCGCACCGCAACAACACTGTTCCTAGAGCGAGGGTATGCCGCTGTTTCACTAAGCATGATCGCCAAGCAAGCTGGCGTTACCAAGAGCCTGCTTCACCACTATTTTGGAGATAAGCAGGGGCTTTGGAAGGCAGTAAAAGATGCCTCCGTCTCATCCTACGCTGAACAACAACGAGTACTGTTCTCTGAGAGCCCAAGCAATCCGGAGGAAGGCATCGCCTCCTCGATTACTGCTTACTTTTCGTTTTTGAAGAAGCACCCAGAAATTGCACGCATGTTCGCGCTGGAGAGTTTCGAAGGCGAATACAAGCCCAGTGCAACCGAACAAGAATTGCAGGTAAAAGGCATCAATTTCATACGCGACCTGCAAAAAATGAACGTGCTCAGAAAGGACATAGATGCCGACATGATCCTTGCTCTGTTCAGCGCCTTAACCGAGCACTGGTTTATCAGCAGAGACCGGGTAGCAAAACTTAACGACACGAAAGTTAGCAACGCCCTCGACGCTCGCTACTTCGAGGCAGTCACTAAGGTTTTTAATGATGGCATCCAAATTCAGTGAATTTGGCATACTTGTTTAAGAAATATTTGGAGTTTACACATTTTGATATCTAAGGAAATATTATGGCGAACGTAATGGTTACAGGTGCGAGCAGTGGATTAGGCGCTGCTATCGCAAAACAATTTGCTAGTCGCGGAGACAGCTTAGTTGTCGTCGCGCGACGCGAATCTTTACTAGAAAACTTGCAAGCAGAGCTTCTTGCCGCCGGCGCAGCAAGCGCGGAGTACAGAGTGGTTGACCTCGCGGATGCAGAGCAGGTACAAAGTCTTGCCGATGAACTACCCAAGCTTGGTATCGAGGTTCTGATCAACAACGCAGCCCTAGGCCACTGGGATTACACTTGGGACACGACGCCAGAAACAATGCGCTCCATGATTGCAGTGAACGTGACCGCCGTGGCCGTGTTAACAGCAGCGTTCAGTCAGTTAAAACATCAACAAGCAGCTCGACTCATGAATGTTGCATCCGGGGCGGGTTATGCATTATTCGAGAGCTCAATACCCTACTCTGCAACTAAGTTTTTTGTTACCGCGTTAACTGAGGGGCTTGCTCAAGAACTCGCTAGTCAAAAACAAGCGATGCGTGCGCAACTGCTCGCGCCTGGACCAATAGCCACTGAATTCATGCTTAACGCATTGGATGGCTCAAAAATAGTTCCTTCTGAGCAGGATACAAAAGGCATTAAATACCATACAGCAGAAGAAGTCGCCGAGTTTGCCATGCAGCTCTACGATAGCGAAGCAACGGTTGGCGCTGTGCAACCGGACATGAGTTTTGTGCTGAGCGAGGGCTTGCATGCAGTTGGCAAATTGACAGAGTGAGTAAGGGTGAAGTTTATAATCTGCTGATGCGGATTACTGTCAAAACCGCGAAGCAACATTAGAAAGAGGAAGTCGAAATGGAATACCTACCCCTTGGCAACACCGGACTCTACGTCTCCAGACTATGTTTGGGAACAATGAATTTTGGGCAGGGCCCCATGAGTGCGCGCATCGGCGGTTTGGGAGAAAAAGAGGTTCAAGAGTTAGTTGACCGAGCGTTTGATGTTGGGATCAACTTCTTCGACACGGCGAACCTGTACACCATGGGTGAATCAGAAAAGCTGCTCGGCAAAGCAATCGGCAAACGACGCGAGAATTCAGTAATCGCAACCAAACTCTATAACCCCTTCTCAGCTGATATGAACTCACTTGGTACGAGCCGGAAGGCAATAATGCGCGAGGTGGAAGCAAGCCTCAAAAGATTGGGAACAGATTATATCGACCTTTACCAGGTACACTCCTGGGATCCGACAACCCCGCTCGAAGAAACTCTTTCAACACTCGACGACTTGGTAAGAAGCGGCAAGGTTCGTTACATTGGATTATCAAATTTTACTGGTTGGCAAATTGCAAAAGCTCACGGCATCTCTGAAGCCCGAGGCTTCCATAAGTTTGTTTCGGCCCAGTCTTATTATTCTCTGGTAGGAAGGGAACTTGAATACGAAGTGCTTCCCGCGGTCCGCGATCTGGAGATGGGCGTCATGGTCTGGGGCCCACTTGCCAGCGGTTTCCTTAGCGGGAAATATACGGGAAAGGATGGTGAGCCAGGCAGGCGAGCCACCGCCTCATTCCCTCCAGTAGACCAACAGCAAGGTGATGCAGTTGTCGAGGTGCTAAGGGAGATAGCCTTAGCTCATGACGCAACTCCAGCCCAAATTGCGCTCGCCTGGCTGCTGCATCAACCGGGAGTCACAAGTGTTATTATCGGGGCCCGCCGCATCGAACAGTTTGAAGACAATATTCAATCAGTGCAGATCAGTCTATCCGATGACGAAATTACCATATTGAATAAAGTCAGCCAGCCGGCAACACCGTTTACGTACTTGGATTTCAGTCTTCAACGAGGTCAAACACTTGAGGAAAGATTCGCGCAAGTGGCAAATTCCGGTAAGAAATAAAACGACTCAGAGTTAAAACACGGTAGTTTCAGATGAGAATCTCGGACAAATTCATGGCACACTTCTTAGCACACTCTGATTTCACAGCTTTAACTCCTTGATTCAAATAAGAAATCGGTCACGCAGTCTACTGAAAATCCTCGTGTCGGTGGTTCGATTCCGCCCCTGGGCACCATTAGGCCTTTTAAAACAATAAGTTACAAGGCTTTATATTTTTACCCTCTTAATTACCCTACAATAAAATCAATTTAATCGACCCAAGCCGCCCAGTGGGTTCTTCCAGCCAGCAGACCTAGGGCAGGCTGCTCGGTATAATCACCATTGTTAAAAGCGCCATCTGCTTTTATGGCAGTCTTGTACCCCTCCAGCCTGATAACTCCGTGTGCATACTCCTTAGCAGAGCCTCAATAGGGAGCAATTTTGCTTACAAAATTAGGGTCGCTGACGGCCCATTGAAAGGCTTGTTGCGCCCCCATCGAAAAACCAATTACGGCATACAAGTGTTCAATGTCGAATTCTTCGGTTAGTAGTTTATAGCCAGCATTAATATTGTCTCGAATAGCGATGTTGGGAAATCTCGGCCCATCAAATGAAGGTCAGTTGCTGGATCAGGGACCTTATCGCCCGCCGTGGATATTTGCGGGCAGTAGTTGCGCTGGCAGCGAGGAACGCGCGTTTGATCTGGACGCTAATGATGAAGCGAGAAAGCTATCGAGAGATACCTGTACTGGCCAGTTAAAGTCTGAAACGCGACTGGAAAACCCTACGATTTATTGAGTAACGAGTTATAAGAGGAACCCACCGAGTCCTGCGGTGGCGGTAGATGACAAACAGGTCAGACCGAGGAAATCATAGCCTGGTATTAAGGGTGATCAGAAAGATCGTCTAACGAATGAGGCAGATTTCACTAGCGAATATTCATCCGGGCCCGAGCTGCCAAACAGCTCATTAGAAGGCCGAATGTAGAGCTGCAGTCTATACCTTAAGGTCAAATACAGCCCAAGCTTGACACTTGGGGGAGTCCATGTAGCCCGTAATAATAGGAGCAGTTTGTGGAACGGAAGCTTGTGAAAAAATGGCCGCAGGCCATTCACAAGCTGGAGTGTAGCAAACTGATTCCTTTTTTATTTGATTGTTATGTTTCGCTTTCACAAATCTTCAAGCATATTGTCAACATATTGAACATAGTCCGAATTGAGTATGGGCCTCATTTCTTCCCATCTAGGCTTTCCAGGTTTCATAAACTGGAGGAAAATGACAAGAGGAGCGAGTATCGAGTTAAGGCTATCTTCATCGATGAAGCCATTTGTGTATTGTCGGTATGCAATGTCTCCGTGGCGAGCATTCATGGTAATGAAAGTTCTTACTCGTACAGCTTCAATAAGGTTTTGTGGAGCCTCGCCAGAAATCATTCGATAGTAAATGTCCGCGAACTCAGGATCTTGAATGATTGCCATATTCATGTCTGATATTTGTGAGATCAAGTTCTGGTAAGCGTCACTTTCAAGAGCTTTTGTATTTTGATCTGTTGCTATAGAGCTTTGGTTTACCTGTATCCCGACAAATATTAGTGAAACAACAATTGCTAAACCCCAAATATTTCAGCCATCAAAGCCCATTTCTGTAGATTGTTGGTATCCATGCTTAGTCCTTCTTAATAGGCACTATTTCGGGGCGGCGATGAAATATGAAAGAAACATAACGCCAGTAATAATAGGGCTAACCGCGGAGCGGTTTGTCCTTATTGATTGGATTGTTAGCTTCCGTATCCTTTAGGCTCCCTGAAATATATTTATGGAGAATACTAGATACCAGTGTCTGATAGGGTATGCCTTCTTCAAGAGCTTTTCTTTGAATAGATTCAAGATCACGTCTTGAGATACGGATATTGATCCTCTTATCTTTTTTGAATGTTTCATCCGAAACGGAGCGTAAGAATTCTTTGCGATTCTTAGTCAGCTTCGATTTATATTCGCCAGCTTCAAATTCTTTGAGGATTTGCTTTTCATCTTTTCCTAATTTCACTTCACTCATCGCTTCCTCCAAGATACTGTTTTGTTGCTTTTCGGCTGGGAATAATCGTTTTTAGAAAAATCTCGTCTTCGTTCTCAATGTATGGAACAAGATAGGCATAGCTGTCTATTTCGAGCACGAAAATTCGTTGGCCTGGATATTTCTTGAAATTGCTGTGTTCTAAGTCATCGAGGAGAGCACCTTGCTGTAGAAAGAAGGCGACGTCTTCAAATGAGACGCCTCTCTTCTCGATAAGTCCTTGATTTTTCACCGCATTCCAATTGAGCAATTTCATGCAGATAATTCTAACATGCGTGTGTGCCTAACGGCATCACTTATGTTGGCTAAGTGAAACTAACGAATGAAATGGACTCCCCCTACCTAACGGCATCGCAATGTGCCAAAGTGAATGTGTTACCAATACACTTAAAAATAAGGGGAGCCCAAATGAATATTACAACCATCGGTATAGACTTTGCTAA
>Ga0209578_10001101_pt1 | contig 26380 bp, 21 predicted proteins | sample tdAd472_FD_187127 | JGI IMG/M metagenome (GOLD analysis project Ga0209578, IMG submission 187127) | Marine sediment microbial communities from the Atlantic coast under amendment with organic carbon and nitrate - tdAd47.2 (SPAdes)... | ecosystem: Environmental > Aquatic > Marine > Coastal >...
CATGTATTCGAGGTTGCCATTCAGATCAAAACACCAGTCGTGGTAGGAGCAGGCAAACCCCGACGCCTTGTTGCCCTGCTGGGTGCGGCACAGGGTGGTGCCCTTGTGGGAACAGGCATTCAGAAAGCCGTTTACCTTACCGGCTTTATTCCGAATGACGATGACCGGCTGGCGGCCCATGGTGGTGGTGAAAAAATCGCCGACGTCGGGGATTTGATCTTCGTGACAGAGATAAATCCAGTTGCCCTCGAAGATGTAGCGCATCTCCATGTCAAAAATTTCCGGGCTGGTGAGCGCGACCCGTTTGATGCGCGCTTCTTTGGTTTCCTGGTTGTATTCAACAAATGAACCAAAATCGACAGGCCCGCCGTCGCCGGTGGTGAGGGTTTCAACTTTCATTGACTGCTCCTTGATATTGGCTGATATCGCTAAATTTTGGTTCTGCCATGAACCAGGTCGTCCACCGTTTTGTACTGGTGACGGACGGCGACCTCCTGGTCGGACAGGAACACCTCCTGGATGGCGCCGGTCATCAGTCCGCGTTGGGTGGCTTCAACGGTGCTCAGATCTTCACGAAGCAGGTCACGCAGCGCCAGCTTGGAGTATTCGCGACTGACTGCTTCGCCGGCGTTGGCCGGCGGAATCATGTAGAACCGGTACTGCCAGAAGGTACGGTCAACGGCTACTGGCCAGAAGTGATAGGTAAAAAACCAGCCATTGGCGACATCGATAAAAAAATTAGGGAAGCAAACGTTGATATCAAACAGCCAGTGTTCGTGCTGGTCCGGATTGGTGCCGGGGCTGAACTGCTGTTCCATCGCGCCTTCCTGCAGCCAGAGTGAAGAGGCAAGCTTGTAGGAGAGTGCCTCCGCCGGGCGGTTTTGCGCCTGGTAGTTGGGATTCATCGGCACGGAGGCGGAGCGGTGTGGCCCAAAAAATCGCACCGAACTCAGATGCATATAGGGGTCATCACTTTCCGTATCCATTAAATCGCCCACCGACATTTTGTGTACAAAGGCGGCGTGGTAGGACTCATGGAAAGCATCGACAAATACTTTCCAGTTGACGGCTACGTCGGCTTCCAGCCGGTGCATCGGCACCATCTGCTCAAATGGAAAATCCTGCAGTTGTTCGCCCATTTTGCCGAGGTAGTCGACCAGCGATTTTTCCGGGTCAGGGTCGGCGTTGATGAAAATAAACCCCCGCCAGACATCACAGCTAAGCGGGGCGAGGCCGGTCTTCGATTTATCGAGATCAAAAAACTGGCCTTCATCAGGTACGTAAACAAGCTGGCCAAGCGTGTCGTAGGTCCAGCCATGAAACCCGCAGGAGAATCCTTTGGTATTGCCACAACCTTCGGCCACTTCATTACCGCGATGGCGGCAGACGTTATGAAATGCTCGGATTCGGTCGTCCGCCCCGCGAACGATGATGACGTTGGTTTGCAGAATGGCAATTTCCTGCACCATGTAGTCACCGGGTTTCGGGACATCTTCAACGCGGCCGACGTTGAGCCAGGCTTTTTTGAAAATCTTTTCCCGTTCCAGCTCAAAATATTCCGGCGAAACCATGGATTCCACCGATAGCGGGCCGGTGCCCAGGTCGGTGAATTGAGCGGAGAAGCGTTTAGCGTCCGGTGCGTTCATGGTGATTCCCTCCTGGGGTCGTTATGACTGGGCAGCGGTTTGGGCAAATGGGGGCAGAATTTTGAAGCGCTCGGCTTCAAAACCTCCCGGCACGTCAACGGCGAAAAATATTTCGATAGATGGAGCGATTTCCATGAAGGTCATCGCCAGGTTTAGTAGCCGCTGCTCGGGATCAGCCAGGCTATCCAGCGGCATGGGTCGCAGATAATCAATGATCGATTCGACCTGCGGCAATAGCGCATCGTAATAATTGCGCAATTCCGGCATGGTCGATGACAGACGTTTGGTGTTACGGGCAGCTTCTTCGCCCAGTGCCCAGTCCCTGGCATAAGGTTCCAGATGGGCGAACGCAGCCGGCAGTAATGACTCGCTCATTGGGTTCTCCTCTCCCTTTTAGCGGCAATCCAGCAAAATATATCTGCTGAGCAACGTTTATAACACCTGTTTTAAAGCAGGCATAGTGAGTGGAATGTGACCAGAGTGGGGTCGAGCGCTCACCTTATCCTTCACTTTTTAAGTGGCTTGGCTATCATCCCCCTGTCAGAAACATTCGTCCTCGCAAACATTGGCTGCTGCCGTGGGTTGGTCTGAATCAGAGCTAAATCCGATATCAACCCTGTTAAAGTCGAGACGGCTTACCCGTGGGGTCATCAAAGGAGAAAGTTAAGGTGCCATTCTGTTCGCTGGCGCATTTAGTTCGACAGGGTGGCCGGTCTTGACCATTGTTACCGGCGCCACCGTCGATGTGGCCGATCCAGTTCTTCGTCGGCAGTTAGCGGCGGATCTGCGTCAGCTGTTGCCGGCGCATTGTGTGCTCGACCGGCTCGAACAACTCAAACCTTTTGAGTGTGATGCGCTCACTGCTATCCGTGAAATACCGCTGCTGGTCGTGCTACCGGAGAATCGGCAGCAGGTGCAGGCGGTGGTTCAGTATGCCCATAAGAACGCCGTGGCCCTGATTGCACGCGGAGCGGGTACGGGGCTCTCTGGCGGAGCCACGCCGCGTGCCGATGCGGTGCTGCTGGTGCTCTCCAAACTCAACTCAATCCTGAACATCGATGCCGATAGTCGGGTGGCGGTGGTTGAGCCTGGGGTGCGGAATCTGGCCATCTCCGAGGCGGTGGCCGGGCTGGGTCTGTTCTATGCACCCGACCCTTCCTCTCAGGTAGCTTCGAGCATTGGTGGCAATGTGGCGGAAAACTCCGGCGGAGTGCACTGCGTTAAATACGGCCTGACTACCCATAACATTCGGCAGATTCGCTATTTCGACCATACCGGCGAGCTGGTCACGCTCGGCGGAGCGGGGCTGGATGCTCCCGGTTATGACCTGATGGCAATAATGACCGGTTCCGAGGGGATGCTGGGCGTGGTCGTAGAGATCACCGTTAACCTGCTGCCGTTACCCGAGTCGATTGTGCTGCTGCAGGCAGCCTTTCCGGCGATGGACCAGGCCGGGCTGGGAGTGATGAATATTATCGCTGCCGGCATTATTCCGGCGGGACTGGAAATGATGGACCAGACCGCCATTGAGGTGGTTGAAAATTATATCCACATGGATTTACCGCTCGATGCAGAGGCAATTCTGTTGATCGAGCTTGACGGTACCGAGGCCGAAGTCGAGTCGCAATTGGCTAGTGTGACGGCAGAGATCGAAAAATACGGCGCCTATGACCTGCGCCTGGCGCGCAGCGAACAGGATCGAATCAAACTCTGGTCGGGGCGTAAATCGGCGTTTCCGGCGCTGGGACAGGTGACCACTGATTTTTACATCATGGACGCGACCGTGCCGCGACGCCATCTGCCTTATGCGTTACGGCAAATTGTCGAGCTTAGCGGGCAATATCGGCTGCGGGTGGCCAATGTTTTTCACGCCGGCGACGGCAACCTGCATCCTCTGGTGCTCTATGACGCCAGTGACCCGGATCAGGTTGCGCGCACGGAGCAGCTGGCGGACGAGATTCTTACGGTCTGTCTGTCGTTGGGTGGCACGCTGAGTGGTGAGCACGGTATCGGACGGGAAAAACTCGATAAATCCTGTGATCAGTTCAGCACGGTGGAACTTGAACAGTTTGAACGTATTAAGCGGGTGTTTGATCCGGAAGGTCGACTCAATCCCGGCAAAGCCATTCCGACCCCTCAGCGCTGCGCCGAAATAGGCGGTATGCATGTTCATCAGGGCAAGGTGCCCTTTCCTGAACTGGAACGTTTCTGATGGCTGACTATCCGAATCAGGATGGGACTGACACGCTGATCGAGCAGATCGCGACGGCATCGGGGCAGGGCGAGCGACTGGTAATTACTGGCCAGGGCAGCAAGCAGTTTTACGGTCAGGCCCCGGCCGGAATTCCGCTGGAGACTGCGGGTCATTGCGGCATCATCGATTACGAACCGGGCGATCTGGTGTTACGGGCCCGCGCCGGCACGCCGCTGACACAGATCGAAGCGGTACTGGCCGAGCAGGGACAGTGCCTCGGTTTTGAGCCACCGAGGTTTGCCATCCAGGGAGCCGCAGGAGGGACCCTGGGCGGCGCGGTTGCGGCGGGCCTGTCTGGCCCCCGCCGCCCCTGGGTCGGGGCAACACGAGATTTTGTACTCGGTGTCACCATGGTTAACGGGTTGGGGCACTCCCTCTATTTCGGTGGTCAGTTGATTAAAAATGTCGCCGGTTTTGATGTGCCCCGATTAATGGCGGGCAGTCTGGGGACCCTGGGGCTGTTACTCGACGTGACCATACGAGTGCTGCCCATTCGACCTGCCGAGGTAACGCTTCAACTGCAATTAAGTGCCTCGAAAGCGCTGGAAAAAATGGTCGAATGGCAGCGTCGTCCGCTACCGCTGTCCGGCATGGTTTATCGCGACAATCGGTTGACGATTCGCCTCTCTGGCACACCCGAAGGGGTGGCAGCGGCGCAGGCGGCCATTGGCGGCGAGACGCTGGAAAGCGCCGATGAGTGGTGGGCGGCGTTACGGGATCAACGGCCGCCCTTTTTTAACCCGGAAAATAGTCTCTGGCGGGTATCCTGCGCGGCGGCGGCAGAACTGCCCGAGATTACCGGCGACTGGACCATTGACTGGGGAGGAGCACAGCGCTGGTATCAGGGCGATGCAACCGCTGCTGAATTGCTGGATTACGCGAAGCGAATTAATGGTTCATTGAGCCGTTTCCGGCCTGGGACCACCCCTACAAGCGCGGAGCCGTCTGGTTACTTGTCCGCCGTTTCGGGGCCGGTGGCTGCCATTCATCAGCGACTCAAGAAAGCGTTTGATCCCGATGGGCTGTTTGACAGTTCACGATTGCCGGTTGCTGGCACTGATCAAACCTCAACCGTTCTGGTTTAGACGATGCAGACTTATATTAAAGACGAACTCCGCCAGCGGCCCAGTATCGCCGCTGCCGATACCATGATTCGCAAATGCGTCCACTGCGGGTTTTGCAACGTTACCTGTCCCACCTATCAACTGATGGGTGATGAGCTCGACGGCCCCCGTGGGCGTATTTACCAGATTAAAAATGCGCTGGAACTCAATCAGGGTAGCGAGAGCCTGCAGCAACATCTGGATCGTTGTTTAACCTGCCGTAGTTGTGAAACCACCTGTCCGGCGGGGGTGGAATATGGGGTAATTCTCGATGCCGGACGTGAGCTGGCGGACCGAGACGTTCCCCGCCCGGTCTGGCAGCGGGTGCAGCGCGCGCTTATTCGTTTTGGGTTAACTAACCGATTGCTGTTTGCGGCGCTGCTTGGCACTGGTCGGCTGATCCGTCCGCTGATGCCCGCGGCGCTGAAATCACGAATCCCTGCAGCGACCAAACCCGGTCCGTTACCGGTGGGTGTCCATCCGCGACAGGTAATACTGTTGCAGGGGTGTGTGCAATCTTCGATCGATCCGTCGATTAACGCCGCGCTACGGCGGGTGTTTGACTGCCTCGGGGTAGGGTTGGTCGAGGTAAAGCAGTCGGGCTGTTGCGGTGCGATTGACCATCACCTGTCGGCAGAGCAGGCCGCGCTGCGCCGAATGCGACAGAATATTGATGCCTGGTGGCCGCTGGTAGAGGCTGGTGCCGAGGCCATCGTCTCCACCGCCAGCGGTTGTGGGGTCACTCTCGCCGATTACGGGCGCTTGCTGGCTGAGGATGAAGTCTATGCCCAGAAGGCAGCCCAAATTAGCGCGCTGGTGAAGGATCCGGTGGAGTTGATTGCGGCAGAAGATCTGGAGCGGTTGCCGGCGCAACCCGCTAAACGGGTCGCGTTTCAGTGCCCCTGTACGCTGCAGCACGGTTTCGGCCATGTAGGTAAGGTGGAAGCCCTGCTCAGCGCTTTGGGTCACAAGCTGCTGCCCGTGGCCGATAGCCACCTCTGTTGCGGGTCAGCGGGTACCTATAGCCTGTTACAGCCCGAGTATTCGGAGCAGCTTCGTCGTCAAAAACTGGAACAGTTAGTAATGCACGAACCTGAGTTAATATTGACGGCGAATATCGGTTGCCAAACCCACTTGCAACGGGATAATCCGATTCCGGTTAAACACTGGATTCAGCTCCTCGATCCCCTGACTGCCGGTTGATTGATTCGTCCAGCTCATACGGCCTGACAGCGATGGCCAGGACCCCAGGGATGCGGCCTTGATGAATATTATCGGCTTAACGGGCCGACACCTTATAATTAACGGTTATCCCGTCACCTTTGCAGCGAATTTCCTCGGTAATATCGGCCCTGACCTATGAATAACCCCTCGAAAGAAGCGCTCACTGCCCAAAGCTTTTTCCCTGTTCTGGCAGAACAACCCGAACCAGAATTAGATGCGGCTGCGAAGCAACGGCTATTTGAAGAGCTAGCCCAGCTGCTACGCGAACAGAATGCAGTGCTGGTTGCTCATTACTACACCGATTCGTTAATCCAGGAACTGGCTGATTACAGTGGCGGTATGGTTTCCGATTCCCTGGAGATGGCGCGCTTTGGCCGTGATCATTCGGCACAAACCCTGGTGGTGGCCGGGGTGCGCTTTATGGGTGAAACGGCAAAAATGCTTAGCCCGGAAAAGCGCGTTATTGTTCCGGACCTGGGGGCTACCTGTTCCCTCGACCTGGGTTGCCCGGCAGATGAGTTTTCGGCTTTTTGCGACGAGCACCCTGACCGGACGGTGGTGGTTTATGCCAATACCAGTGCAGCGGTAAAAGCGCGGGCGGACTGGGTGGTCACCTCCAGCTGCGCGCTGGATATCGTGGCTGCGCTGGATGCCCGTGGAGAAAAAATTCTCTGGGCCCCTGATCAGCATCTGGGTGCCTATATACAGCAGGAAACCGGGGCCGATATGTTGATGTGGCAGGGGGCCTGCCTGGTTCATGAAGAGTTCAAGTCCCTTGAACTAGAGGAATTACGACGCCAGCATCCTCACGCACCGGTAATGGTGCATCCCGAGTCACCGGCAGGTGTGATTGCCCAGGCTGACGTGGTCGGTTCGACCAGCGCGCTCATTAAGGCGGTTAGTGAGAGCTCGGCTGATACCTTTATCGTGGCGACCGACCGGGGGATTTTTCACCGCATGCGACAGGTTGCCCCCGGAAAAACCTTTCTCGAAGCGCCAACCGCGGGCAACAGTGCCACCTGTAACAGTTGTGCTCACTGCCCCTGGATGGCGATGAACACCCTGGACCGTCTGATGCAGCTATTGCGCGAGGGCGGTAATGAAATTATGCTCGATCTGGATCTTGCCAGGCGGGCGGTTGAGCCGGTTGATCGGATGCTGGCGTTTACTGCTGGCCATAAGATTGCCAGTGATGGTGATGCCTGACGGATCCGTTTATCTAAAAAGAAGTCAAAATCACAGTTAACATTTTTGGAGAGAGAAATGAGTGATCAGCAGAATGCCCCTTATATCGAAGAGATGGAACCCGGCGAGTATTACTGGTGTGCGTGTAAGAAATCTTCCGATCAGCCGTTTTGCGACGGTGCCCACAAAGGCACAGAATTTCTGCCCCTGCTTCACGAGATCAAGGAAACTGGCAGCGTGGCCTGGTGTGGATGCAAGCAGACCAAAACGCCTCCCTTCTGCGATGGCACTCATAACTCCCTGTAGGCCAGCAAATTAACGCTGGTTGTCTAGAAAAAGGGCAATAATCGGGGTGCCGATCGTTGCCCTTTTTTTATTCAGGCACCAGGGGTCTAGATCTTAATACCGGGTAAACCGGCTAATTTTCAATTCAACCTTTATAAACGGGCGTACCGGTCGCTAACTGCAAGAGAACCGGAAAAGGGAACCAGTCGTTGCCAATTAGCACTCACTACAATCAGGCGTTAAACCAGGCATCCATCTGCATCGAAGAGATACTTAACTTTGATAATGTCATGGAGCTTCGGGACGCGTATTGGCAGCAGCCGTGGAAAGACGCTGATATTGTGGTGGACCTTCTCGGGTGTAGTTATATCGATAGTGCGGCTCTCGGGGCGCTGCTGCTGATGAAAAGCCAGCTGGAAAAAGCCGATGGCGACATTGTTATCCGGGCCAGCGAAAAAGTTGTTCTGCAGGCGCTTGCCGCGGCTCATTTTGAAAAAAAATTCACCATCGAATCACCTGCCTGACGGCCCATTGTCCGAGCGCCATTGATGGCCACCCTGTTAATTGTTGACGATCTGTTACCCAATCGGCTGCTGATTCGGCAGCTATGCGAAAACATTGGTCACCAGACGGTCGAAGCTGCTGACGGCGTGGAGGCGTTAGCCCTGGTCGAAAGCTGTAGTCCTGACCTGGTGCTGCTCGACATTTCCATGCCGAACATGGATGGTTTCGAGGCGGCTCAACGTATTAAGTCAGTCGCCGGCGACGGTTATCTGCCCATCATTTTCGTCACCTCGCACAGCGCCGATAGTTCCTTGTCGAAAGCCATTGCCGCCGGTGGTGATGATTTTATCTCGCAGCCAGTCAACCTTAACCTGCTTGAGTCAAAAATTAGTGCGCATCTGCGCATCCGCGAACTCAATCAACAGCTGGTTAGCCAGAACCGCAAACTCGAATCGCACAACCGCCGCCTGCTCCAGGAAGCGGACCTGATCGGTCATTTTTTCGATAAAGCATTGCAGCGCAGTTATCGCAATCCTGACCGGATCATTCACCACTCCACACCCGCCTCTGCCTTCAACGGCGACCTGGTCCTGGCGGAGCGGGGGCCAGACCAGCAGACTTATCTGCTGTTCGGGGATTTCACCGGTCACGGTCTGCAGGCCGCAATGGGTACGTTGCCGGTCCAGCAGGATTTTTTTGAGTTATGCCAGCAGGGGGCCACGGTTTCCGAGGTGGTTCGACAGATCAATCAGCATCTGTATCTGAGCATGCCCGAGTCAATGTTTTTTGCCGCTAATCTGCTGGTTTTCGATGCCGAATTTGAGTCGATGCAAGGCTGGTTTGGTGGCATGCCACCGACCTGGATCATTAGCGATAGCGGCGAGCTGGTCGCCGCCCTGGAGTCCGAGCATATGCCGATAGGCATTCTCGACGATCGGGAATTTGATGATGATTCCATCACCCTGCCTCTGGAGGCTGGAACTCGCCTCTACCAGTTTAGCGACGGTGCCGCGGACCGTAAGGGAGCTGACGGAGAGATGATCGGCATGGAAGCCCTTCAAAAGTTACTCACCCGCACATCGGTGGAAAACCGCCTCGAACGGTTGCAGGCGCTACTTAACGAGGGCGGGAGTAGCGACCGACAGGATGATGTGAGTTTTGTGGAAATCGTTCTGGGTTAAACGCCATTCAACCCCGGGTTGGCTCAGGGCAGATTCGGTTTAACCCGATACCAGAAACAATAGACAGCCGGGAACACCAGCAGGGTTAGTCCCGTCGCCACCAGCAGGCCGCTCATCATCGCTACCGCCATGGGTCCCCAGAAATAATCACTGGCCAGCGGAATCATTGCCAATATTGCTGCCAGTGCCGTCAGCACGATGGGTCTTGACCGGCGCACGGTCGATTCAAGCACCGCCTGCCAGCGGGTGGCGCCGGCTTCCAGATCCTGGTCTATCTGATCGATCAGAATAATTGAGTTGCGAATAATAATGCCGGATAGCGCCAGCACCCCGAGTCGGGCAACCATGCCAAACGGGAGATCGAACAGCAGCAGTGCGGCGACCACGCCAATTAACCCCAGCGGCACGGTGGCCAGCACCAGCACCATTTTGCTCATGCTGTTGAGCTGAAACATCAGGATGGTCAGCAGGGTGACCACCAGAAACGGCAGGGTTTTTCCCAGCTGAACGTCAACCAGGTCGGAGACCTCAACCATGCCACCGGCATCGATCTGGTAGCCCGGTGGCAGTGTGGCGCGCAGTTTATCGAGTTCAGGTTTTAAGTCTCTGTCGACTTCAAGGGTTAAGAAACCGTCCGCCAGCTGGGCCAGCACGGTAATCGAATTAAAGGCGTTGTGGTGCCAGACGATGCTCGGTTCAAACCGAAAGTCGAACCGGGCCAGTTCTGATAGCGCCACGGTTTTGCCATTGCCTACCGGCACCTGCAAGGTTTGCAGTCGATCAAGGTTGTAACGCTGGTCGCTATTATTTCTCATCACCACGGCGATCAGGTCATTGTCTTCACGGTAGTGGGTGGCGGGCAGGCCATCGAGCATGGAACTTAAGGCCAGGGTCAGCTGCTGGGGGGTGGTACCGCTGGCAGCGACACGGGCCAGATCAAACTCAATGCCGATGGTCATCAGCGGTTCGCGAAGATTGTCGTGGATGTCAAAAATGGCCGGGTGGCTGGCAATACTGGCCTGCAGCTGGCGGTTGATCTGCTGCAACACCTGGGGGTCTTCGCCGGTGATTCGGTAACGTACCGGGTAATCAAACGGCACGCCGTAGGGCAGGTTATAAACTCGCGTGCGCAGTCCCGGCAGGTGATGCCCAAAATAGGTCCGCAACCGGGTTTTCAGGCGTTCGCGGCCATCCAGGTCTTTGGCAACTGCGATCACTTTGGTGTAGTTGGCGTTGGGCTGCTCGACAAACATGTCGTTCTGCACGCGCAGGGTATCCCCGCCGATATAGGTGACGTAATCGGCGACCTCCGGGGCGGCGCTGAGTAGTTTTTCAATGTCTGCGACCTGTTGCTCCATTTGTCGATAACTGGTGTCCTCGGGAAACCAGACATCGACGAGCGCTTCCGGGCGGTCATTGTCGGGAAAAAATTCGAAGGTGACTCGTTGCATGCCGAGCAGTGTGAGGCCAAACAGCAGTGTGCCGATGGCGATTACCCAGATGTTGTGGCGCATACACCAGGCCACCAGAGCGCGGAAGGCCTGGTAGGTTCGGGATTGATAAATATCGATCGAATCGCCGGTTTCTGGGCCAGGGTGGTTGTCGGAAACCCGCAAAATATTGAATGCCAGAAAGGGTGTAAACACCACGGCGACTATCCATGAAGCGACTAACGAAATAGCAATAACCAGAAACAGATCGCCAAGAATCTCCCGCGGCGAGGCATCGACGATAAAAACCGGCATAAACCCGGCGGCGGCAATCAGGGTGCCGCTAAGCATCGGTTTAGAGGTCGCGGTATAAGCAAAGGTAGCGGCCTTCATTCGCTCCCAGCCCTGTTCGAGTTTCACGTGCATTAACTCGACCACAATCATGGCGTCATCCACCAGCAGGCCAAGCGAGATCACCAACGCACCCAGGGAGACCCGGGTGATATCAATGCCAAGGATATACATGGCCACAAACACGGTGCCTAGCACCAGTGGAATGGCCAGGGCTACCACCAGGCCAGTGCGCAGGCCAAGGGTGAAGTAGCTGACCAGCAGCACGATTGCCACGGCGAGCAGTAATTTGAAAATAAACCGGTCTATCGATGACCTTACGGTACTTGGCTGGTCGGCCACCAGGGCCATTTCAACGCCGATGGGCAATCGCTCGACAAAAGCCTCCATTGCCGCGCTGACCTCTTCCGACATGCTCAGCAGCTGGGAGCCTTCGCGCATGGTGATTGCTAATGCAATTGCAGGTTCGCCGTTTACCCGCATGGTAAAGCGGGCCGGATCCTGGTAGCCCCGGTAGACCTCGGCAATGTCATCAAGCCGAACCACCGAACCGCCGGGTATTTTGACTGGCATGGCGGCAATATCTGCAACCGTGCGAAAACGGTCATTCAATCGCAGCTGGTAGTAGCTCTGCTGGCCCTCAATACGGCCGCTGTCCTGAATGGTGTTGTGAGCGCGCAGCAAGGTGGCGATGCGTATCGGGTCAATCCCGAGGGTCGAAAGCCGGTTGTCGTCCAGTTCAACAAATACCTTCTCCGGTTGTACGCCGTAGAGAATCGCTTTTTCCACCGAATCGATACGGGCCACTGTGTTACGCGCCTGTTCGACAATGTCTTTTAGCTCACCGGGGCTGTGGTCACGGCTACTAAACCCATAAAGCACCGAATAAATATCGCCGAATTCATCGTTAAAAAATGGACCGCGCACCCCGGGAGGTAATCGATGGGCGATATCACTGAGTTTTTTGCGAATATCGTAAAAACGTTCGCGCATCAGGGTATCGCCGTTGGGCATAAAGTCTTCGATATTGACCAGTAGCCAGGTTTCCCCCGGTTTGCTGAAAGACGATACGTCCTTAAGCCAGGGCACTTCCAGCAGTTTGCTTTCCAGGGGGTCCGCTACCAGACGGGCCATTTCATCAGCGGTGGCGCCCGGCCATTGGGCACTCACGACCATGGTTTTTATGGCGTAGGTGGGCAGATCACGCTGACCAAGCTGAACAAACGCCGCTCCACCACTGATAAGAATGACCAGTATCAGATAGATCAGCAGGGAAGGGTGTTCTATACCCCACCGGGCGAGGTTTAACGGTTCACGCGCCATGGGTTAATCAGCAAGGCGCACGCGCGAACCGGGCACCACTTTGTTCGCCCCGGCAACAACAACTCGATCGCCCTCGCTGAGACCGCTGGTAATGGTCACCCGGTCACCAACGGGTGGGCCAAGCGTTACCGGTTGCAATCGGGTGGTCTGCGATTCTTCGTCAACCACCAGCACTGATTTACGGTTATCAACCATTAACAGGGCGCTAGTCGGTAGTGCGCCGCCCAGCTGCGCCGGGTCGTTGATCTCGATCGATCCGGTCATGCCCAGTCGCAGGGCATCCGGTATTTCAGTAAAGCTGATTTTCACCGCATAGCTGCGCGATGCCGGGTCCGCCGCCGGCGCGATTTCTCGAATCACTCCCTCAACTGGCTGGCGGGCCAGCGACCAGAAATTAACCCTGGTCGACTGTCCGAGCTCCAGGCTGCCAATATGGGTTTCGGGAATAGCGCTGACAAATTCCCAGTTGTTTAACCAGGCCAGGGTAACCACCGGCTCGCCTGGGCTTAGGACATCGCCCACCTCTGCATACACGGCGGTGACGACGCCTTCATTCGGGGCCTTTAATTCGGTATAGGCAAGCCGGTTAACGCTTTCGCCGTGCTGTGCCTGCAGTGCGTTTAGGCGGGCGCGACTGGCGGCTTCGGCATTGATGGCGATATCCAGCTGTGATTCGCCGATAAATCCGTCGGTAATTAGCTGGCGAGCACGCCGTAAATCCCGTACCGCGCGCTGATGATCGGCTTCGGCAGCCTGTTTCAGGCCAGCCAGATTGGCCGTCCCCAACTGGTAATCACGGGTGTCCAGCGTGGCGATTACCTGATCGGCCGTGAGCCGTGAGCCTGGCTCAACGTTGCGTTCACGCAATTGACCACCCACCTGAAACGATAACTGGCTCTGGTAACGCGCTTCCAGAGTGCCAGGATAGGTCAGCGTGGAAGATTGCGCCGCGGTCGAGAAGCGTTCCGTTTTAACCAGCCGGTCTGCTTCGGTGGGAATAAATTCTTCACTGCAGCCACTGATTAGCAGCCCCATAAAGAAGGTCAGAAAGCAGAAGGGTCGCAATGCTGAATTCCTTTTTTAGCAGTCGTCGAAGGGCCGTTAAAACCCAAAACAGGTAGCGCTGAGGAGGGCGACAATTCTAACACTTGTTCAGTAGCCAATTAACCACACAGTCGCTGACCGAAGGTAGAATCTTTGTGATTGAATACGGCAGTTAGCGTTTTACCGAGGGGGAGGGGATGGCAGGCGTGGTTAACCAATTGGGTGGGCAGCCGGCGGCTATGCGATCGGTGATGCTCAGGTGCTTAACCGGCTTGCTGCTGATCGCTTTTCAGTCAGCCTTCGCTGCGGGTGACGACAAGCAAACAATCGATGGAGCCATTGCCGGTTACTCAGCCGGCGGCATGATTTCCGTGCTGGGTGAGGGGCTCACGGCCATGGTCCGCGCGGAATACCCTGGCTCTTCGCTGACTTACGAGCCGGGCAATCCTGCCGGTGGTCTGGTGAAAATGGTCGCCGGTAAACGACCTTTCTCGTTGCAAACCTCCCTCGAACTGGCCATGGCGATGGCGGGCGATCGGCCTTTTCGTCGAGCCTACACCGTTGACGATGTTTACGCCGTTGGTCAGGTGGTGGACGGGATGGCGGTGCAGGTCATTATCCGCGCGGGATTTCTGCGCGATCATGGCATTAGCGGCTTACAGGAGGTGGCCGATCGGCAGCTTCCGCTGAGAGTGTCGGCCAATCTGCGCGGCAATCTGCTTGCTCAGGTCATCACTGAACGTATTCTCAATTATTACGGCCTTGATTTTGATCAGGTGGTTGCCCAGGGTGGCGAGGTGGTTTACCTGCCCACTCGCGCGTCGTCCGACATGATCCGTAATCGCAAACTCGATATGGTCGTGACCGCTTCGTTCACGCCCAGCAGTCGGCTTATCGAAATCGCCACCGCGACTGACATCGAATTGCTGCGCATGCCTGCGGATTTGATCACTAAATTATGTGATGAATTTGGTTTTAAGCGAGTCACCATCCCGGCAGAGACTTACGACTTTCTGGATGCCGATCTGCCCACGCTAACTGCCGGATTTCTCCTGACCGCCAGTCCTGAAACCTCGTCGACCGATGTCTATAAGATGGCCCGTGCTCTGCATCGTCAATTTGACCGGTTGAGAGGGCTGCACCCCGCTTTCGCCAGCTTTGCCCCAGAAATGCTGGTGAATGCCGGGCCGATCCGGTTACACCCAGCCGCGGCAGATTACTACCGTGACGCCGGGTTGCTGACTCATTAACGCCGCTCCATTGCCGCTGAAATCACCAGCATGAACCGCGTCGCCACCCAGCCGTTAGCCGGATTGCTTCAGCCTTAGGGATGGTGCTTTGTAATCCACTAGCATGGCTGCAAACAGGCCGCCGGGTAGCGGTTGATTCGCCCCGTTTCTGGGTGATCTCACTACTGGCGGTACCCCTGGCTTTTTTTATAGCCGGTCAGGCGCTAACCGGCGTTGGCGGTTTTATCGGTAATTTGGTAGCGGGGGCCTGCTTGCTATACCCCTTCGCCTTGCTAATTCGATACTGGATTGATCGACATTCGGGTTCAGGCGTCCCTGCCAGCCAGGCTATCGCCGCCGTCGCTGCCGTGGGGGTGGCCAGTCTTGTTGGCTGGCTAGGGCCACTCGTCGGCCTGCCGCTGCCGCCCGGAAATCTCCATCCGCTGGCGCTGGCCGTGGTGTTCGTTGCCGCGGCCTATCCCATTTCTTTTTTAACAATTTCGTGGCGTCAGCGGTGCGGACGAATTACCCCGGTTGACTGGGCGCTGTCGGGTATCAGCCTGTGCCTGGGTCTCTGGTTAATTAGTCAGACCGGACGCTACGCCGAGTGGATCGGGGGAATTGATGAATTTACCGTAACCGATCAGGTAGCGGCATTGTTGTATCTGGCGTTGACGCTGGAACTACTGCGGCGCAGTGTTGGGGCTGGACTGTCACTGGTGCTGTATTCGCTGCTGGCCTACCTTTTTCTGGGCCATCATTTACCCGGCACTTTTGGCCATCGGCCATTTTCTATTCCCGAATTTGCCGAAGAGATGATTATTAGCACTAGCGGGGGACTGTTTGGGGTGCCACTGCAGGTAGCTGCTAGTTACGCCTTTTTGTTCATCCTGTTCGGAAAATTGCTGGAAGCCAGCGGTGGCGGGCAGTTTTTCTTCAATCTCGCAGCTTCGGTGGCGGGGCGTCGGGAGGGTGGCGTAGCCAAGGTAGCGGTTGTCTCCAGTGGTCTTTTTGGCACCTTGTCCGGCAGTCCAGCGGCGGATGTTATGACCACCGGGTCGATCACTATTCCGATGATGAAGCGGCTTGGCTACGGCGGGATTTTTGCGTCGGCGGTGGAGGCTGTTGCTTCTACCGGCGGCAGCTTGTTACCGCCGGTGATGGGCGCGGCAGTGTTTTTAATGGTGGAGTTTAGTGCCATCCCCTATGCCCAGATTGCCTACTCCGCGCTGGCGGTAGGGTTGTTTTATTATCTTTCTGTCTACCTGCAGGTCCATTGGCGTTCCCGTCGACTCGGGCTGGTTGGTATCGACGAGGATGAAATTCTGCCGGTCTGGCCAGTGCTGGTCGGTAGCTGGTACCAGCTGATACCACTTGGGGTGTTGATTGGACTATTAATCGCCGGCTTCAGCCCGGCTTTTGTGGCGGCTGGGGCGCTGTTGACCCTGTTGCTCTGCAGTACCCTGGGCTCGGCACCCATTACCCCGGTCCGTCTGGTCAATGTCTGCGTAGAAGTCTGCTGTGCAATGGCGCCTCTCGTTGCCGCGGTCGCCGCAGCGGGACTGGTCATCGGGTGCCTGAATATCAGTGGGCTGGCGGGCAAGCTAGCGACCCTGGTGTTCACGTTGACCGGGGACTCCCAGTTTGCCAGCCTGTTGATGGCGATGGGTATTACCCTGGTTCTGGGCATGGGGATGCCAGTGGTTGCGGCCTATGCGCTGGTGGCAACGCTGGTAGCGCCGGTGTTGTTGGAACTGGGTCTGCCAGCGTTGCAGGCACATCTATTTCTGGTTTATTTCTCAGTGCTTTCAGCCATTACACCGCCGGTGGCCATTGCCTGTTTCGTGGCCAGCAGTATTGCGGATGAAAACCCCATGTCGGTTGCCTGGCAGGCAATGCGGACAGGTCTGGTGGCTTTCATTATTCCGTTTCTGTTCGTCTACCAACCGGCATTACTGCTGCAGGGCAGTGTTCTGGAGGTGCTGGTGGCGTTAGTCAGTACTGCACTGGGTATCTGGTTACTCTCGCTGGCGATCGAAGGCTATGGTCGGCGGCGGTTGCGTCTCGTCGAGCGACTATTGCTGGGGCTCGTTGCAGTTACCGCACTCGCGCCGGATCTATGGCTGTCAGTGATCGCGGTGGCTGGCTGGGCAGGGTTTCAGCTGGTGCGTTGGCGGCAACCATCGGCAGACCGGGCTGTTTAACGATCGGCACAAGCTGACCAATTGAATAGCACCAGGACCCGGGCGCTACTCTGGTCTTTTCCCAAATCGGTGGTTCTTTGGGCTCCTGATGACCACGAATATTTCAGGGGACACCGAGGATCACCGGTAGACTATCGTTTCTAACCTGAGGTTGGCTTCGCCTGCTTTGGAAACTGATCGCCCGGTGGGCATTGGTTGGCCGCAAATGTTGGGTCCTCGATCCGCTCGCAGGAAGGTTTCGACCACCGAATAGTGTTTAATGCCGCCGCCGGCATCCATGCCATGGTCCCATCGATAAGCGAAACTGCGTCTGTTGTTGGTTAAAGTCATACTGTAAATAACAATCTTAAACTACTGATAAATAATAATTATATGACCAATATTTCCGAGATCGCTCCGCGCGAAACCTCCAACCGACTTTATGCCCTGGTCTGCAGTGGCGCCTTTTTCGCGATTGCTACCGAGGCGCTGATCAGTCTGTTACTGCCCCTGTTGGCGCTGCGTAATGAACTATCGCTAATCCAGCTGGGGGTTATTGTCGCGGTGGGCTCGATAGGCCCCATCCTGTTAGCGCTGCCGAGTGGTGCGTTTTGTGATCATTTTGGTGATCGGCGAATGATGTTGGTCAGTGCGCTGGGAGTGTTTTTTACTTCGCTCGCCTACACGCTTTTTGACGATTTTGGACTGCTCTGCGGGGTGGCCGTGGTGGGTGGATTGTTTCGGGCCATGAGCTGGGTTTCTACCCAGTCTTATGCGTTACGATTTATTTCCGCCGAACGCCGACAGAAATTTATGGGTCACTTTTCGTTCGTTGCCGGTATGGGTATGTTGGTTTCTCCACTGGCCGCCGGTTACCTGGCTGAGCGTGTCAGCCTGACGGCGGGTTTTCAGTTTATGGCCTGTTGGGGCGGCACACTGATGCTGGTTGCCTGGCGACTGCCGGAAATAGCGCGTCCTGAAAAGGCCGCGATCCGCGTCGGTCAGGTGATCCTGGACAGTTATCGCAATGCGTTGCCGTTGCTGGCCCGACCGGTAATCGTGGTGATCATGGCCTTTACCCTGTTGCGGTTGGCAGCGGCTGCCATCAACTCGTCCTTTTATCCGGTTCACCTGGACCAGGTCGGTATTTCCATCCTTCTGATCGGACAGCTGTTCGCGCTCATCCACGTGGGTACCAGTCTCGGCACCCTGATGGCGGCACCACTGACTCGATATCTGCCGGGTCCCTGGGTGTTGGGGTTTGCTCTGGTGCTATCCACCATCACGATCGCTGTGGTTCCGCTTTTTACAACAGTAATTCCTATCGCCGTCTGTACCTTTTTGCATGGCCTTGGGCAGGGGATTAGTCTGCCGCAAATCCTCGCCGCGATAGGTCGACACGCTGATCACTCAGAACGAGGGCTGGTGCTGGGCATGCGCTCAATGTTCAATCGAGTCGGTTATCTGTTTGTGCCGGTAATCCTTGGTGTCGTGGCCGAATCCGCCGGGTTGCAGGTGGCCTTTCTATCGACGGCTACCGGCATACTGGTACTGGTCATCGTGAGTACGGTTGCCCTGTTGCGAATTGACCGGTAACAATGGCGATTGAATCAGATCCCAATTTGATCCTGAAGAAGCAATGGAGGAAGTCATGAGCAAACTGATCGGTGCCCCCCTGTCACCTTTTGTTCGGAAAGTTCGCGTTTATCTGGAGGAGCGGGGATTGCCTTTTGAGAGCGAACCGATGGTACCGGGCAGTGAAGACCCGGAATTTCGCAAAATTAGTCCGCGGGGGAAAATTCCCGGCTTTGTCGATGGTGATTTTGCGGTGAGCGATTCCAGCGTGATCATGGCCTACCTTGAAAGCAAACACGGCGCAGCCCTCTGTCCGACAGCCCCAGTCGATCTGGCTCGTACTCTCTGGTTTGAGGAGTATGGTGATAGTGCGGAGTTCGAGCTGTTTATCGTCGGTATTTTTTTCCCTCAGGTGGTATCGCCCGTGCTCCACGGAACAACCCCCGACGCCGAGGCGATTCAGGCCAGTGTTGATCGATTACCTGAGGTGTTCGATTATCTTGAAACGCAGATCAATGGCGAGTTTCTGGTCGGCGATCAGTTCACCCTTGCTGATATCGGTGTGGTCAGTCCGTTTGTAAACCTGCAATATGCCGGTCATCAGCCCGACCCGGCCGGGTGGCCGAAGCTGGCTAGTTACCTGGCAGGCATACTCAAACGACCCAGTTTTCAGGCTTCGATGAGGGATGAGGCAGCGATGCTGCAGAAAATGAGGGGTCAATAATTACTTTAAGATAATTTTTTAACTATCTGATAAGCAACAAAAAGGGGACGAAAAATCGTCCCCTTTTTTATTGGATTGATTGCACGCGGTCGACCCGCATACGGTTGATTGTCTGTTTGGTTTTAAACGACGCCAACTTCCTTCAGTTTGCTGTTCAGCCATTCCCGCTTTTCCGGCGTAACCTGGCGCATGGGTGAGCGCAGTGGGCCGGCCGCCAATCCCATGGCGTCGTACCAGGCTTTTACGTTACCCAGGGTCGTCGCATAGGTGAAGTTGCCGGACAGCGGCCCAAACATTACTTCGTCGAGTAGTTCCCGGACTGGCGCTAGCTCATTGTACTTGGCGAAGGCTGCATCCCATTTTCCGGCTCGGGCGAGTTCGGTGTACTCCTCCAGCAGGTGACGCTTTTTGCCATAAAGAATATGGTTAAAGGCTCCGTACATCACCTGACCGCCGTGGCGAATGTCGTTAAACCAGTGGGTCTCTATCGGATCACTGACAATAAAGTCATCCTGACACAGGTGACGAAGTTTGACCGTGTCCGCATGATTAAGGCTGCCCTGTTTCATGCCAACAATCGACGGAATTTCTGATAACTGCCGGGAGAGGTCAAGGCTGAGAAGGTGGCCGGAAACCATTGACCGGTAAAAGATGATTGCCAGGTCGGAGTGGTCGGCCAGGTATTTGTAGTAGTCATAAATCTCTTCGTCGGCCCGCAGTTGAACGATGGGGGTAACGATCTCAGCCGCGACATAACCCAGGCTTTGCACGTAGTCGAGTTTCTCCATCGCCTGGTGAACACTGGGGTCAAAAATAATCGTGTGTAAGGGGATACGCCCGGCGGCTGCCTCGGCGCATACCTCATGGTAGCGCTTCCATTCGGTGACGGTCGTATTCCAGCACTCGGCAACAAAACCACCCAGCACCAGTCCGGTTTCGCCAATATCGATGTAGTACTCAATGTTGTCGCGCAATCCCTGTTCGTCGAAGGTGTCATCGGCGTTAAAGGAGCTAACCGGGCAGTCATACCAGTCGACGATTGATTTCTGGGCCCAGGCTTTGGCTTCGCTTTTGGTGTAGGGCAGTTGTTTGGACATTTTTCCTCCGGAAAATAACGGTAAGGGGGGTGGGTTAAGAAAAAAGAAGGCTCAGGTCATCAAAGCCATTCAGGAACCGGCAGGTTTTTCGATTCCAGAAACTCGCGGTTGAACAGTTTGCGCTGATAACGAGCACCGTAATCACCGAGAATAGTAACAATGTTTTTACCCGGTCCGAGCTGCCTGGCCAGCCTGACCGCGCCCGCAATGTTGATCGCACTGGAGCCACCGAGACAGAGGCCTTCGTGCCGGAGCAGGTCAAATACGTAAGGCAGGGCTTCGGAGTCAGGAATGAGAAACGCCTCATCCAGTTCCAGCCCTTCAAGGTTTTTAGTGATGCGGCCCTGACCAATACCTTCGGTAATGGAATTGCCGGTGGATTTTAGTTCGCCGTTTTTATAGTAGTTATAAAGGCAGGCACCTTCGGGATCGGCAATGGCGGTCACCACGTCAGGGTTTTTCTGTTTTAGCGCAGTCACCACGCCGGCCAGGGTGCCGCCGGTGCCGGCCGCGCAAATGAACCCGTCTATCTGCCCATCGGTCTGGTCCCATATCTCCGGGCCAGTGGTTTGCAGGTGCACCTCGCGGTTGGCGGTGTTATCAAACTGGTTAGCCCAGATAACGCCGTTGGGGCAGCTGGGTGCCAGCTCGTTGGCCAGCCGTTCTGAGTACTTAATGTAGTTATCCGGGTTCTTGTAGGGCACTGCCGGCACCAGGCGCAGGTCGGCGCCGTTTAGGATCAGCGCGTCACGTTTCTCCTGGCTCTGGGTGTCGGGCATCACAATGACGGCTTTATAGCCGAGTACGTTGGCCACCAGCGCCAGACCAATACCGGTGTTGCCGGCGGTGCCTTCGACGATGGTACCGCCGGGCTGTAGCTGCCCGCGGGCCTCCGCATCTCGAACAATTCCAAGGGCGGTGCGATCCTTTATCGACCCACCCGGATTGAGGAATTCTGCCTTGCCATAAATGTTACAACCGGTGAGCTCGGATACCTGATTGAGCCGGACCAGGGGCGTGTTGCCGACCATCTCTAAAAAACCGGATTTGACCTGCATGAAATAAGTTCTCCTCGTTCAGGGCAATGAGTGACGAACGCAGGCAATTATTCCGCCTGAATCGATCGGTAGTAGCGAGTATGGCAACTTTTGCCCAAAAAAAAAGGGACCAATGAAGGTCCCTTTTTTAAATTCACTTTGCGGCGGGAGCCGCTGTGAACCTTGTTTAGATAATCGCCAGCAGTTCCACATCAAAAACCAGCGTTGCGAACGGCGCGATGGCCTGACCCGCACCTTTCTCACCATAAGCAATATGGTGGGGCAGGTAGAGCCGCCATTTGGAACCAACGCCCATCATCTGTAGCGCTTCAGTCCAGCCGGCAATCACACCGTTGACCGGAAACTCGGCCGGTTCGCCGCGATCATAGGAGCTGTCGAAAACGGTGCCGTCGATCAGGGTGCCGTGGTAGTGGGTGCGCACTTTGGCGCTGGCATCTGGTTTGTCGCCATCGCCTACGGTGAGGATTTCGTACTGCAGGCCCGATTCGGTAACGGTCACTTCATCACGTTTGGCATTTTCGGCGAGAAATTTTTCGCCGTCAGCAGACATGGTGGCCGCTCTTTCTTCGTCCTGGGCTTTCATTCGCGCCTGGATTTCTTTGAAGGCTTCATTGATCAGGTCAGGTTCTACCTGAACCGGTTCGCCATTTAGAGCTTCGGTCACGCCGGTGATCACGGCTTCTTTATCGAGGCCATCAAAAGGCTGGTTGACCAGTTGCTCACCCATCTGGCGGCCCACGCCGTAGCTGGCGCGTTGTTCAATCGTGGTGTACTTGTCAGACATAATTCCTCGCACTGAAGTTGTCCGACGCTGCGGACGCAAAAGCGTCTTAGTATAACCGGATGTAAGTCACCGGGTCAGTGGTGGGCTGTACCGGAGCCAGTAAGGAGTATAAGCAGCCGGTTAACGCGACGGTTCGGCTAAAATGATTGGGGTTATTCATGGTTAAGTTTCTGGAGCGAAAAGTATTTTGATGACCCAATATGACGCCGTGGTCGTTGGAGCCGGGTTCGCGGGGATGTATATGCTGCACCGGCTGCGAGAGCAGGGTTTATCAGCCATCGTCTACGAAACCGGCGACGGAGTGGGCGGAACCTGGCACTGGAATCGTTATCCCGGCGCGCGCTGCGATGTTGAAAGCATGGAGTACTCCTACCAGTTCGATGAGCGTCTGCAGCAGGAGTGGGACTGGAGTGAGCGGTATGCTGCCCAGCCCGAGATTCTCGATTATGCCAATCATGTGGCCGACCGGTTTCAACTGCGTGATCAGATCCAGTTCAATACCCGGGTTACTGCGGCACATTTCAACGAGGGTAATCAGCGCTGGCAGGTTGAAACGGCGGCTGGCGACCGGGTCTCTGCTCAATTTCTGATCATGGCCACCGGTTGCCTGTCGTCCGCCAATGTGCCGAACATTCCTGGACTCGAGAATTTTCAGGGGGGCTGCTATCACACGGGCCAATGGCCGAAGGAAGGCGTCGATTTTAACGACAGGGAAGTGGCGGTGATCGGCACCGGATCATCCGCGATTCAGGCCATTCCGGTTATTGCCGAGGAGGCCGACCATCTAACTGTCCTGCAGCGGACACCCTGTTATTCGGTCCCCGCACAGAACTACCCGCTGAGTGCAGAGGAGCGGCAGCGTATAAAGGCCAACTATGGTGAGTTGCGTCAACGCCAGGCAATGTCCCCATCCGCCATCGCTTTTGAAATTAATCCAGACTCGGCACTTGAGGTCGACCTGGACGCGCGAACCGACGAGTATGAGCGGCGCTGGCAAATGGGCGGCCTGAGTTTTGTCGGTGCGTTTGGGGACCTGTTGGTTAATGGCGACGCCAACGACACCGCCGCTGAATTTATCCGCGGCAAGATCAGGTCCGTGGTTAAAAACCCGCGAATAGCCGAAATTCTCTCACCGATGCAGACCTTCGGCTGCAAGCGAGTCTGTGCCGATAGCGGTTACTACGACACCTTTAACCGCGACAACGTGAGTCTGGTCGACCTTATCGAGGAGCCGATTCAGGGTTTCATGGCACAGGGTATTGTTACCGCGAAACAGGTGATTGAGGCGGATGCAATTATCTTCGCCACCGGCTTTGATGCGGTTACCGGGGCCCTGGCCAGAATCGATATTCGTGGTCGAGAGGGGCTGGCATTAACCGATAAATGGGCGGAGGGCCCGCGAGCGCTACTCGGGTTAAACCCGGCGGGCTTTCCAAACCTGTTTACCATTACCGGCCCGGGTAGTCCGTCGGTACTCACCAACATGCTGCCCTCAATTGAACAGCACGTGGAGTGGATTAGCGACTGCCTTGCCTATCTGGCTGCGCAGGGCCACGACACCATTGAGGCAACCGCAGCGGCGGAGCAGGCCTGGGTCGCTAAAGTGAATGCGCTGGCAGAGAAAACCCTCTATCCCACCTGCAACTCCTGGTACCTGGGCGCCAACATTCCCGGTAAACCGAGAGTTTTTATGCCCTATATCGGGTTTCCTGCTTACGTACAGAAATGTGCGGAGATCGCAGCCGAAGGGTATGTGGGGTTTGAGTTGGGATAGTTACCGAGAGGTGTGACTCGGGTGGCCCTGAACTAATCGCAAGCCTTTTGAAACCGACGCCAGGCTAACCTGAAGGTGATCAGCCCTTAAGAGGGCTTTGATTCACCGCTACTCGATACGTTGTTAATAATCTGAGGGACAAACCTTTCAGAAAATCCCGCCACGAATGACCAGAATATTAATTTAGCGAGATCGGCACCCTGTGCTGGGTAGGTTTCGGTTAAAAAAGCTGTAATATTTTCGGTGGTGGGTGGCACATCAAATCGGGGAATATAAAAGGCGGGAAACAGATGCCCCTGAATTAATCCCGCCAATAGAAGTACGTAGAGCACTAACGCAAAAATTCCTCCATAGATTGGAATCACCAGAATGGTGGCCCAGGATTCGGCTAGCAAACCGAGTTCCTCCAACTCCACCGAGCTCAGGCGCTGCTGGATGCTCACAAATCCCCCAATAATCCCGCACTCCAGAACTAACCACGAAATCATCAATCGATCGTTAAAGAAGAAGGTCATCCCGAACACAAGCGAGGTTGCCAGCAGAGATAAAGCAGCAAATATAAAGAGTCTCCTGGATACGATGAGGAGCATTTTTGGTCGGCTGTTTTCCATTTCAGAACCCTGTTGTCATTAACGGCTACGCGTCAGCTGTCGAGATCATAAAGATTCGTAATACAGCGTAAGGACAGCCTGCGGCAGAACGGCACGCGGGTTTAAAGCAAGTTCGCCGAAGTATTAGTGGTGGTGCGATTTTTAAATACTTGCCACCGACCCACCATCTGCGCGCAGGTTGGTTCCGGTAATAAAACTGGCGTGTTCAGATGCCAGGAACACCACGGCGGCACCCACTTCTTCTGGCTCGCCGGGGCGGCCAAGGACAATATTGGGGCGCATATCCCGCATCAGCGCCTGTTCGGCTTCGAGCAGTGAGGAGTTGTCCTGTTCGGCGCGCTGTTTGATGAAGTTATCGACATCGTCGTTGCGGGTCATGGCCGGGGAGACGGTGTTGACCATGATGCCGTCGCTGGCGAGCGCCTTGGACATGGATTTGGTGAAGGTTATCAGCGCTGCTTTAACGGCGTTGTAGTGAGGCATGAAGGGATCGGGCTGGATGCCGGATTCGGAAGCAATGTTGATGATTCTGCCCCAGCCGTTGGGTTTCATGATGGGCAAGGCCGCGCGGGTAACGCGCACGGCGGACATGACGTTAAGCTCCCAGATGTTTTGCCAGTCGTCGTCATTTAGCTCTTCAAAGGGTAGCAGTTGATCCACACCGCCAACGCAGTTGACCAGCACGTCAATGCCACCCATGGCCGCCTGGCTGGCCATGATGAAGTGCTCGACCTCTGCTGCTTTGGTCATGTCCGCCTGAATAGCGGTTACCTGAGCACCTTTCTGTTCACACTCCTGGCGGACACTTTCCAGCGGGTTGATGGTGCGGCCACAGATGGCCAGCTGGCTACCCTCGTCAGCAAAGCAATGGGCGATGCCTCGACCAATACCGGCAGTGGCACCTGTGATGACGACGCGTTTGTTTTTTAGTCCGGTTTCCATCGAAGTCGACTCCTGTGGGTGGTAAACAAACGCTAGCTGAGAAAGCCTTCGCCACCGGCAAAGGCGGCGCATTGATTGAGTGCTGAAAGCATCATCGCGTGGCTGGCGATACCTTTGCCGGCAATATCAAAGGCGGTGCCGTGGCCGGTGGTCATGAACAGGTAGGGCATACCGATAAACCCGCCGCAGTTGCCCTCAAAACCCCAGGTTTTCAGGGCGATATGGCCCTGGTCATGACACATGGCCAGCACCACGTCGTATTTGCCCTCGATACACTGGCGAAACACGCTGTCCGGTGAGATGGGACCAATGGCATTAATACCAAGTGCCTGCGCCTGTTCAACGCCGGGGGTAATGGCGTTATCTTCCTGCGGGCCGTGGGCGTGGGGGTTGAGACCGGCTACGCCAATTCTCGGTGCGGGAATGCCCCAACCAACCAGAGTCGAGTGGGTGGTTTGCAGCGCCCGTAGTACCAGATCGGTGTTCAACCCGGCGCAGACATCCTGTAACAGTACGTGGTCAAAAATATGGATAATGCGCAGCGGCCCGGAATAAACCGCGAGGAACCGTGAACCAATTTCTTCATCCATGAGCGTGTCCAGCGCATCGCCAGCAGCCATGGACTCGGAATTGACGGGTGCCATTACCACGCCGTCGACGGTGCCTTCGGTGGCCAGTTGCTGGGCTCTTTGTATCCAGCGGCCAACGGCGGCACCACAGACGGCTTTTTCCACGCCGTACTCGATCTCTTCCGCCGCCAGCAGGCCATCATCGAGCAGGTAAATTTCCTTGCCTGCATCGGGGAGTTCAGTGGCGTCGGCTATATCCCGAATGGGCAGTGATACATTGGCCACCTGCATGCCCTGTTGCATG
>Ga0209578_10001104_pt1 | contig 26313 bp, 19 predicted proteins | sample tdAd472_FD_187127 | JGI IMG/M metagenome (GOLD analysis project Ga0209578, IMG submission 187127) | Marine sediment microbial communities from the Atlantic coast under amendment with organic carbon and nitrate - tdAd47.2 (SPAdes)... | ecosystem: Environmental > Aquatic > Marine > Coastal >...
ACGCACTCGACGCGGCTGTTCGGCAACGCTGCCCGTGGGTCGTCCTTTGGCAAACATTCGATGCTCCACGGCTCGGACGTCGCGCCTGGGGCTTCGGTCTGCGTGACGATTCCGACCTCGCTCCGAAGCTGATCGCGCCGGACCGAGGGTGCGGTTCCGTTGAGACGTGTATAGAGGAATCGCTTGAGCACGGACTCGGCCATTGGAAGGAATTGAACGACTACTAGACGCGGTCCGTCCGATTCAACTTGCAGCGCGCCCCCGACTCAAGGTACAAGAACACGGCATGTCTCGATCGGCCTCAAAAATCGGCGTTAAGATTTATCGCTTCCCGAACAACACCGATTTCCTCAAGATTGACAAGCATCGCTTGCTGGACAAGGTCCGCAAGATCGACGCGCAGGCTCGCACCCGCGGCCTGGATTCACTCTCCGCTCAGAAGGACCCGCTGGTCCCGCTGGGCATGGAGTTGGACTCGAAAGGCCTAGTGACGAAGAACGGTTACGGCGTTCTCCATTTGCCTTGGCTCGCGCAGGAGAACCCCGCCTGGCCGACGCTGATCGAGCATGAAATCGCCGACCTCCGTGAACGGATTCGACGAGCGCACGGCACCGCCCTACGCTACGTGATCTGGGCCGGAATGGGCGGCTCCGCCGAGGACAAGGCATTCTACCTCTCAGCCGGACTGCTCGGCCGTCGCTGCCGCGTCTATATCTGCGACTCCACGGACCCAGCCAAGCTGGCGGCTATCCTCGCCCACATCGAAAAGATGGAAAAGAGCCCCTTGAAGCAAGCTCTGAAGAAGACTCTCGTGGTCGGCATGGCGATGGGCATGACGTCCTACGAGCCGGTCGTCAATCTCCAGAAACTCGACACGCTCTACAAGAAGCTGCGGGTCGAGAACACCAGCAACTTCATCTACCTCACGCTGCCCGGTTCCATCCTCGACGAATTCGGTCGTGAGCGCGGGTTCCGCCGGATCCCGCTGCAACCGGACGACGGCAACTCCACGGCCGGTCGCCACAGCGGCCCGATGACCCGCGGAAGTCTCTACCCCCTCGCGCTCAGCGGCGTCTCCATGGCGGACTGGATGCAGGAGACGGCCCTGACGGACAAGGAAGTCCGCTCGGCCTTTGAACTCGCCGGATACATCCAAGGGAACGCTTCAGCAGGCCGTGACAAGGTCGTCTGGCATCTACCGTCGCAATGGAAGGGCGGCCTGGTGTGGACGAAGCAGGACTTTGAAGAGAGCCTCGGAAAGAGCGAGGACATCGGAACCAAGATCGTCGTCGACGAGCCGCTCAAGCCCGGCGACTACTACTCGCCCAAGAGCCCAAAGCAGGATCGCTGCTTCGTCTTCGTCTCCGTGGACGGACTGCGCAACGTCGACTCGCAGAGAATCACGGCCCTGCGCCGCGCCGGATACCCGGTCGCCGTCGTACACATCGACGAGACAGCTTATCCCGTCGCGCGCTACATGCAGTTCGTGCACTATGCCGTTTTCGGGTTGGGCTGGCTGCGCAAGATGAACTTTGTCACCCAGCCGGGCGTCGAGCTCTACAAGCAATTCGCGTCCAAGATCAACGACCAGGCAACCGAGCGCGGAGGAATCGAAAAAACCGACGCCTGGATGGGCCGCATGGATTCGCCTCATCGCATCCGGTGGGCGCGGGGCCTTTCGGTGGGCTTCGATTCGCTGGTCGAGCTGGGACTGCTTGACGCCGAAGGGCTCGCCAACGGCAACGGGAACGCCGTCGCGGTCTACGCGGCCGCGCTCGACGCCCTCGAGTCGCAGGGCAAGATCAGCTACGGAGAGCTTACGTTCTTCGGCGACACGCGCTACGACGAGGACGGCAAGAAGCTGCTCTCGGTGCTCAAGAAGGCCGGCGGAGCGCTGTTCCGTTCACGACTCAAGGTGCCGGTCGACGTGTACGAAGGCCCGGCGATGAATCACTCCTTCCACGAGATGATCATCGGCTACGGCCGTGGTTTCTCCACCGTCATCCTGTCTGAGAAACAGGCCTCCATCCGGAAGATCGCCTACCGCTCGGACTACCATCGCGCCCAATGGCTGGCCACCGAGGCCGCCCTCGCAGACCGAGGTCGAGCGGTGGTCACGCTGACCGTGCGCGACCTGAGCGAGCGCAGCTTGGAAACGCTCTCCGAGTTCTTCAAGGAAGCGGCCCGCCGCATCAAGCCGCGTCGCGGATAACCCCATGGCACGCCGTAAGAAAGGAAAGGGAAAGGTAAGGCCGGGCTCCTACGCGCCGGTGATCGGCTGCGGCCTCTTTGTAGCGCTCGTACTCGCTTTCCTCAGTTGGGCGCTCGCGGGCGTTCTCAATCCGCGCTGAGTGCCGAGTCCTTCAGACAAAATCATGCAACGCCCCGACGATCGTTCAAACGATCAATCTCGTCCCGTCTCCATCGAGCCCAATTTTCTGGCCTCGGCGGAAGGCTCGGTGCTCATCTCCACCGGTCACACCAAAGTGATCTGCACCGCCTCGGTCGAAGAGGGAGTGCCGCGCTTCCGCAAGGGTTCCGGCCTCGGCTGGGTCACCGCGGAGTACGCCATGCTGCCGCGCGCCACCTCCACCCGGACCCAGCGCGAGGTCAACCGCGGGCGGCCCTCCGGACGCACCTCGGAGATCCAGCGGCTGATCGGTCGATCGCTGCGCGCCGCCGTCGACTTCAAGAAGCTCGGCGAGCGATCGATCTATATCGACTGCGACGTAATTCAAGCTGACGGGGGAACCCGCACCGCCGCCATCACCGGCGGCTGGGTGGCGCTGCAACTCGCCGTCCAACGGCTCCTGCAATACGATCAGCTCAAAGAGAACCCGATCTCTCGTCAAATCGCCGCCGTCTCGGTCGGCGTGGTGGACGGCGATCCCATGCTCGACCTGTGCTACGAAGAGGACTCCGCGGCGGACACGGACATGAACGTCGTCATGACCGCCGACGGGGACTTCATTGAGGTGCAGGCGACGGCCGAACAGGCGCCCTATTCTCGCGCCGATCTCAACGCCCTGCTCGACCTGGCGGAGAAAGGTATCGGCCAACTCGCCGAAGCCCAACGCGCGGCGCTGGGATAGCCTCGTGATCAAGCTCTACTGCGGCACCGGCAACCCTGGAAAACTACGCGAGTTCCAACAGGCGGCAGGCCCGGAGATTTCCATGGAGGCGGTCAGCGGCCTCGACTGCCCGGAAACTGGAGATACGTTTGAGGCCAACGCCCGCCAGAAGGCGCTCTGCTACGCCCGCCACATCGAGCAACAACACGGACCCGAGCAACTCCTTTTCGTGGACGACTCCGGCATCGAGATCGACGCTCTTGCCGGCGCCCCCGGCGTCTACTCGGCTCGCTTTGCCGGTCCGGACGCGGACGACGCTAAGAACAACGCGCTCATGCTGGAGAAACTGCGAGGCGTCGAGCCGTCCCAACGCACGGCCCGCTACGCCTGCGTGATTGCGCTCGCCCGCGGCCTAGAAATCCTACAGACGTTCCGGGCCGTCGCTGAGGGGCGCATCATCGATCAGCCTCTGGGGGACGGGGGATTCGGCTACGATCCGTATTTCTACTTCGAGCCCACGGCTTCGACCTTTGCGCAAATTTCCGCGGAGGAGAAGTGGAAGCACAGCCATCGCGGCAAAGCGTTTCGCAAGATGCTGGCCTACCTGCGGGAAGAACTCAACGTCTGACGGGAATCAGGCCGCTCAGGTCCGCGTCAGTCGCCCCGCCGCCGAGCGATTGCAGCCACTCCACATCGATGTTCTTGCAGCGCGTGGCGTCACACGCTTGGCCTCGAACGCCGATTAACGCCGCCCCGGAGCCCGAGCGCTCGACCCGGACCGCGAACAGTGCGGGGTCCTCGTAGCCCCAGCTATACCAGCGCAGCTCCGGCTTCGAGAAGTCGTCAGGCTCGGACTGCAACCAGTCGCCGGTCGTCTTGAGTCCTTCCCCAAGACTCACCACAGTGGGGCCGTCGACGCCTAGGACCATCTTTCCGTTGAGCGCTTCCTTGGCTCTGCGCTCGTTGTCCATCGTGAACGTGTGCCATCCCTTGGCCGGCGTCACGCGAACGACCAATGCGTCGCCGGCCAGTTTCGATTGGTAGACAACGCATAGCTCGTCGCCCATCCGAACCTCCACGGGTTCACTCCAGTCGGCGACCGCCGGCAGAACCGTCAAGACCGTGAGTGCAAGAAATCGGGTCATTTTCGAAAACTCATTCTAGCGGTCTTCAGAGCGGTCTCTATCGTTTCGGCGCCGCGTATGACCGTCAACATCACGGATTCGCCGGCCTTCTTGCGCAACTTGATATGGAGTTCTGCTCGATCGGCCACCGGGTCGCTCTGCTCGCCGTCCACGCCGACGATCACGTCGCCCTTCTGGAGAGCGTGCGCCCCCATCAGCTCCGCCACGGGGTCCACGTTCACGACCTCGCTGGCAAAATCCGACTCGATGCCGCGAGACGCCTTTTCCTGCACCGTCAGCGGCCGCGACTTGAAGTAGACCCGAGGCTCAATGCTCCACTGGCGGAACAGCAGGTCCGTATACCACCAGAGTTTCGGCAGTTGGATCGTCGCGTCCTGCGACTGCCCTGCCCGCTCGACCGTCATCGTCACCGACTCGGCGAACCGGTCGACTTTGTCGTAGAGATGTTGCAGATCCCCAAAAGTCCAAACGGGAGTCCCCTCGAAATGGGAGATTCGGTCGCCGGCTGCCATGCCCGCGTCCGCCGCCGAGCCTTCCGCCTTCTCAAGCACGAGGCCTCTCGTAACATCGAAATGGATTCCGACCGTCCGAAAATCCGGCGACCGGTACATCCCTGAGATTCGATCGAACTCGCCCTTCTCTTCCGCTTCCAGCGCGGTGAAGTCGCCGATGAGATGGCACTCCACGCAGCGCCCGCGTTTGATCGTATTCTCGGCAAGGAGATCGTAGTCACGCGGGTAGATCGATGGAGGCCGAGGCGTCTCCGCGAGCCGCCCGGTCTTGTATTCCTCGTGAAGCTCAAGGCCCTTCGCCAGCGCCAACTCGATGCTCGAGAGGTCGAGATGGCTGTCCACCGCCGTTGAGTCTCGTCCGCCGTAACGCAGATAGATCTGCTCGTCGCCGTTGAGGATGAAGTAGTAGAGCGGATTGTGCCGATCGTAGTCGAATAGTCCGATGTCGATGCCGTCCATACGGACGACCCGAGCCAGCACATACTGGCTCATCAATTTTCCACGGGGCGAATCGGGCGGCGACAGCACAACCTGTGCGTCGAAAGTTCGGCCGGCCTGTCAAGGCGCGCAGCGGAACTCGAGGAACAACGGCTTCCCGGTCGCGCGAGCCTCAGCCAATGCCGGAGCGTACTCCTCATGCCAAGTCAGCTCATCTTGCCCAAGAGCCAAGAAAGGAAGACAAGCCGCGACTCCCGCCGCGACCACCAAAGAGCGCACCATCTCCCCTAGTATGGCGGCCCCAGCCCCGCCCGCGTTACGCCCCGCCCTACACTGGGAAAAGCCCGATGCTTTTGTCGCTTCATTCGTCGCTGTCCGCGTCCGACCTCGGCTACCTGCTGCACAAGAACCCCGCTCGCCTGCACTCGTTCGATCTGTCGTTCGGTCGCGCGCAAGTCTTCTATCCGCGCAACGAACAAGGCGGCGAGGCGGTCTTGATGCTCGACGTCGACTCGGTCGACCTGGTCCGGGGTCGCAAGCGCTCGGGCGGAGAAGCGGACTCGCTGCGACAGTACGTCAATGATCGCCCGTACGCGACGACCTCGTTCGCCAGCGTGGCGCTCTCTAAGGTATTCGGCACGGCGATGAGCGGCAAGAGCAAAGAACGCCAGGAACTCGCTGATCAGCCACACGACTGGACCGCGAAGGTCACAGCAGCGGGTTGCCGTGGCGGCGTTCCGATCATCGAGCGGATCTTCACTCCGCTCGGATATGAGGTCGAAGTGGAGGCCCATCCGCTCGATCCCCAATTCCCTGAGTGGGGCGAGAGCACGCACTTCACAATCACCTTGCGCGGACGCCGAACGCTTCATGATTTGCTTGCGCATCTCTACGTCCTGCTGCCCACCCTGGACGCGGACAAGCATTACTGGGTCGGACAAGACGAGGTCGACAAGCTGCTGCGCAAAGGCGAAGGATGGTTGGCCGACCATCCTGACAAGGAGCTGATCGCCCGTCGTTACCTCGCCCGCAGCCGCTCGCTGGTTCGTGAAGCGCTCGAACGGCTCAGCGACGACGCCGAGATCGAAGAGACTGACAAGTCCGGCCAAGAAGAGGCCGTCGAACGCCCGCTCCGGCTGTGGGAACGCCGCCTTGCGGCTGTTCTCGAAGTTCTGCGCCAAAAGAAGGTCCGAAGCGTCGCCGACCTCGGGTGCGGAGAAGGCAAGCTCGTTCATGAGTTGATCCAAGACCGGTCCTTTGAGCGAATCGTCGGGATGGACGTCTCCTGGCGGTCGCTTGAGCGCGCGAAGCGACGTATGCGTCCGGACCGGATGCCGGAGGCGCGGTTGGAACAGGTGGAATTGATCCAAGGTTCGCTGCTCTATCGAGACAAACGCCTTGAGGGCTTTGACGCCGCCGTCCTGGCCGAGGTCGTGGAGCACCTCGACCCGCCAAGGCTGGAAGCGCTCGAACGCACGCTGTTTCAGTACGCACAACCGAAGACCGTCGTCGTCACCACGCCCAACCGCGAATACAACGTTCGGTTTGAAGACATGGCCGAAGGGGCGATGCGGCACCCGGATCATCGCTTTGAGTGGACGCGCGAGGAGTTCCAGTCGTGGGCTTCACGCGTCGCCTCCGCAAGCGGCTACGGCGTCCGTTTCCTGCCGATTGGCGACGAAGACGCAGAGGTCGGCGCGCCGACCCAGATGGGGGTGTTCGAGCGATGAGTCTCCCCGTCCCTGAACTCTCGCTCGTGCTGCTCGTCGGTCCGTCCGGCAGCGGCAAGTCGACCTTCGCGAAGAAGCACTTCAAGTCCACCGAAATACTGTCCTCGGACTTCTTCCGCGGCCTCGTATCCGACGACGAGAACGACCAAAGCGCTACCGGCGCCGCCTTCGACGCGCTGCACTACGTCGCCGCCAAGCGTCTAGAGGCCGGGCGTCTCACCGTCGTTGACGCGACCAACGTGCGCCCGGAGGATCGCAAGCCGCTGATCGAGTTAGCGCGTCGCTATCACGTGCTCCCGGCTGCCATTGTGCTCAACGTCTCGGGCCGTCTTTGCGAAGACCGCAACCAAGAACGCCCCGACCGTAGCTTCGGCTCGCACGTCGTCCGCAACCAGATCCGGAACTTGAAGCGTTCCCTGCGCGGGCTGCGACGCGAAGGGTTTCGGCAGATCCACATCCTTGAAGGCCCCGAGGAAATCGAAGCAGCGACGATCCTTCGCGAGCCGTTGTGGAACAACCGCAAAGACGAGCATGGCCCCTTCGACTTGATCGGAGACGTGCACGGCTGCTTCGGCGAACTCGTCGAGTTGCTGGAGAAGCTCGGCTACGGCCTCGCGGACAAGCAACGCGGCTTCTCGCTCACACCGCCGCCCGGCCGCAAAGCGGTGTTCGTCGGTGACCTGGTCGACCGCGGCCCCAACTCGCCGGACGTTTTGCGCCTTGTGATGACCGGCCTCGAGGAAGAGACCGTGCTCTGCGTCCCCGGCAACCACGATATGAAGTTGCTGCGCCACCTGCGGGGCCGCAAGGTTGCCGTCAACCATGGGCTCGCGGAGACGCTTGAACAACTGGGTGCCGAAACGCCGGCGTTCCGCGAGCAGGTCGCGGCGTTCGTCCACGGCCTGGTCAGCCACTTCGTGCTCGACGACGGAAAGCTGGTGGTCGCCCACGCCGGCATGAAGGAATCGATGCAAGGTCGCGGCTCGGCGCGCGTCCGCGATTTCGCGCTGTATGGCGAAACAACGGGTGAGATCGACGAGTTCGGCCTGCCGGTCCGGCTCAACTGGGCCGCCGAGTATCGCGGCTCGGCAATGGTCGTCTACGGACACACGCCCATCCCGGAGCCGGAATGGCTCAACGGTACCGTCGACATCGATACCGGCTGCGTCTTCGGCGGGAAGCTGACGGCTCTGCGCTACCCGGAAAAGGAGTTCGTCTCAGTGGAGGCGCGCGAAAAGTACTGCGTCTCCAAGAAACCGCTGACCGCGATCACGACTCCGGATCTGACGGCGCAGCAGATCAACGACGATTGCCTCGACCTGGAAGACGTCACGGGCAAGCGCATCCTCAAGACCCGCCTCGGCGGCTCGATCACCATTCGTGAAGAGAACTCCGCCGCCGCGCTGGAGGTGATGTCGCGCTTCGCAGTCGACCCGAAGTGGCTCATCTATCTGCCGCCGACGATGTCGCCCTCGGAGACGAGCGACCGCGAGGGCTTCCTGGAGCACCCTGACCAAGCCTTCAGCTACTACCGAAACAGCGGCGCCGAGCAGGTCGTCTGCGAACAAAAGCACATGGGTTCGCGAGTCGTGGCGGTGATCACCAAAGACGCCGACGCGGCCCGGGCTCGCTTTGGCGTCACCGACAGATCCAGCGGGGTCTGCTACACGCGCACCGGACGGCCGTTCTTCCCTGATCCAGCGCAGCAAGACGGGTTGCTTGGGCGTTTGCGTGCGGCATTGGATCAAGCGGATTTCTGGTCTCGGCATGAGACCGATTGGGCGTGCTTCGACTGCGAACTGATGCCGTGGTCGGCGAAGGCGCAAGCGCTGCTACGCAGCCAGTACGCCTCGACGGGTTCGGCTGGGCTGGCCGCGCTTCCTCAAGCGATGGAGGCGCTCGCCGGAGCCCCAGACATCGAAGGGACGGGGGCGCTCCGCGATCGAGCAGCGGACCGGCTGGGCCGTGTCGAGGCCTACGTCGCCGCCTACCGCCAATACTGCTGGCCGGTCCAATCGCTGGACGACTATAAGCTGGCCCCGTTTCACCTACTCGCGACCGAAGGGCGCTGCCGCATGGATCAGTCGCACGTCGAGCACATGGAAGAGATCGCACGGATCTGCGATGCGGATGAATCGGGACTCTTGCTCAAGACGCCGTACAGGGTCGTCGATCTCGCCGACGGCGCCTCCGTGGAAGCGGCAACCGCGTGGTGGCTGGAGTTGACGGGCAGCGGCGGTGAAGGGATGGTCGTCAAGCCTTACGACTACCTGGCGCGGGGCAGCAGGGGCCTGCTCCAACCGGCCGTGAAGTGCCGGGGTAAGGAGTATCTGCGGATTATTTACGGGCCTGAATACGATGCGCCGGGAACAGTAACGAAGCTCAAGAAACGGGGCCTCGGAGCGAAGCGCTCCCTGGCCATGCGCGAGTTGGCGTTGGGCGCGGAGGCCCTCGAACGCTTTACGGGCAAAGAGCCGTTGCGGCGCGTCCACGAGTGCGTCTTCGGCGTGCTTGCCTTGGAAAGCGAACCGGTCGACCCACGGTTGTAAGAGACTGCTCTACTCGTCTTCGCTGAACGCCGAGTCGAACGCCCGTCCGGACGGCGCGAAGTCGACCTTCTTCGTGAAGGCGCAGGCTTCAGCAGCTCCGGCCTCACGATCCATGCCGGAGTCCTCCCACTCGATCGACAGCGGGCCGTCGTACCCAATGTGGTTCAGGGTCCGGATGATCTCTTCAAAGTCCACTCCGCCGTGTCCCAACGACCGGAAGTCCCAGCCGCGCCGTGGGTCGCCAAAGTTGATATGCGACCCCAAGATCCCCGACTTGCCGTCCAACTGTCGCGCGGCGTCCTTCATGTGGACGTGATAGATGCGGTCCTTGAACTCCCACAAGAATTGGACCGGGTCGACGAATTGCCAATGTAGGTGGCTCGGATCAAAGTTGAAGCCGAACGCTTTCCGGCCGCCGATCGCTTCGATCGCCCGCTTGGTGGTGTAGATATCGAAGGCGATCTCCGTGGGATGGACCTCTAGCCCAAATCGGACTCCGCACTCGTCATAGACGTCCAAGATCGGATTAAACATCTCCGCAAAGTAGGCAAAGCCTTCGTCGATCATCGCGTCCGAAACCGGCGGGAAGCTGTAGAGCATGTGCCAGATCGAAGAGCCCGTGAAGCCGTTGGCGACGTCGAGCCCCAGATTCTTGGCGGCCCTGGCCGTGTTCTTCACGGCTTCCACGCCCCAGGCGCGCTTCGCCTCGGCGTCGCCGTGGGTCTCAGGCGGCGCGAACAGGTCGGAACGGGCGTCGTTGTTCGGGTCGCAGATGAGCTGACCGGCCAAATGGTTGGAGATGCAAAACAGCTGCAAGTCATGCTTCGCTAGAATCGCCTTCTGCTGGGCGCAGTAGTCGAGGTCTTCGGCTGCGCGAAACACGTCCATGTGGTCGCCCCAGCAGGCGAGTTCGAGGCCGTCATACCCCCAACTCGCAGCCTTCTCGGCGAGCACTTCCAAGGGCAAGTCGGCCCATTGGCCGGTGAACAGAGTGACGGGACGAGCCATGATTTCGAGGTCTCCTGAGTTGGCAGGGCGGATCTTGGAGTGTACCGTCTAGATTGGAAGGGAGGCAACGCCTGTCCCGGCTCGTAACTTAGCCATTGACGGGTGATCGCAGACCGGGAACAATAGTCAAGTCGCTTGTTGTAGGCTAAGCGATTCGCGTGGAAGCGCCCCCGCGCGCCATAGACCAAGAATGGAAGCAGTCAATCAGGGCGCCTCAGGCGCAAAACGCCTCGCCCACTTAGTCCTTGTGCTGCTCGCGTTCGGGCTGGCGGCGGAGTCTGTCCGGCGCATGGCCTTAGCTCCGGCCACGCCCGACTGGTCCAAGTTTTCCATCCTTCTGTTGCTGGCTTGCGTCGCCAGCCGGATGCGCTTCCGCCTGCCCGGCCTCGATCGCCCGGTCAGCTTGGCGTTTCCGTTCTGCTTCGCCGCCATCGCTGAGCAGCCGCCGCTTTATGCGCTCGGTCTGGTCGTCGCCGTCGAAGTGTTCGACTTCCTCCTGACGCTGAACACGGGCGAGAGCAGTATCGGCGAGATTGCGCTCGACCTCGGCTATCGCCTCTCGGTCACCGCAACCGCAGTGTTCTCCGCGGCAACGGTTTACCGCGCGTTTGGTGCTGAGGACGGAATGAGTTGGGCGATTGGCGCCGTGGCCGCGGCGATCTCCTATTTCGCCGTTTCCACCACCCTCCAGGCCCTGCGCATGTCGCTGGTGGAAAACATCGGACCTATCGCCGCCTGGAACCGACGCTTTTTCTGGACCAGTCCGCTCTATCTCCTGGCGCCGTTCGGGGTCCTAACCGCCAAGCTCCTTCTGGAGGCTGAGAGCGCCTGGGATACCGCCATCGGCCTCTCGGTGATCGGCGCCGCCTACTGGTACATGCGGGTCTACTTCCCGCGCCTCAATGAGGAACAAGACCACGCTCAGAGGCTCGCCGACATCCGGCAACGCGCCCTAGAGACGCTGGCGGTCGCGATTGAAGCCAAGGACGGCAGCACCGCCGGACATCTGCGACGCGTCAAGAGCCTCGCTGTCAAGATGGGGCGGCGCGTCGGCTGTGACGCGACCGAGATCCGTACCCTCCAACTCGCCGCCGTCCTCCACGACGTCGGCAAGGTCGGCGTAGCGGACTACATCCTCAAGAAGCCCTCTCGCCTCACCGACCGCGAGTTCAAAGAAATTGCGACTCACGCCTCGATCGGCGCGAACATCGTCTCCACCATGGACTTCCCGGAACCGGTCCATGAGATCGTCCTTTCCCACCACGAGCACTGGGACGGATCCGGCTACCCGCGGGGCCTGCGCGGAGAAGCGATCCCCCGGGCCGCACGCATCCTTACGGTCGTCGACTGCTTCGACGCGCTGGTCAGCCCCCGCCCGTATCGAGACGCCTTGCCGGTGGACGCGGCGGTCGACATCCTCAAGCGCCAGCGGGCCAAGATCTTCGATCCGGAAATTCTGGACGAGTTCCTCGCCCTGCTGCCCAGCGTGGTCGATGAAATCAAGGCCGAGCTGGCGTCTGAGACGCACGAATCGATGGTGGACGCGCCGGTCGATATCCGCCAGACCTGGATGGAGCACGACGAGGTCGAGCTGAGTGATCGCACGCTGTCGCTGCAGCGGCTGGGAAGACGTCCCGAATACATGGAGGCTCTCCATCAGTGCTTGGAGGTGCTCGGCGCCGATCTCGACTTTGCGCATTCGTTCAAGACGACCCTTCGGATGTTGAGCGCCGTCTTTGGGGCCCACTCGGTCAGCATTTGGATCCGCCGCCCCCGACAGGAGCACTGGAGCCTCTACCTGGAGCGCGGACTCTCCACCGAGGACGAGCCGGTGTGGACCCTGCAAGAGGATCTTCCGCCGGCGGGAGCCGCAGTCAAAGCCGGAAAGCCGATCATCGGCCCCGGTTCGCTGTCGGCGAAGTCTCGTGAGTTCGCCGCCGCCGGCGCCACGCTGTCCGCCCCGCTCGTCATCGGCGACTCGCTGGAAGGCTTACTGATGGTGTGCTCGGACCACGAGAACGCCTTCGACGAAGAGCACGCGCTGCTGGTGGAGTTGCTGGCGCCCAAGTTCGCCGCTTCCCTACAGGCTGCCCGCCGCCTTCGCCGGCTGCGCATGGAAGCGCATCAAGATCCCATCACGCTGCTGCCGAACGTGACCGCCTCCGGCAAACGCCTGCGGGAAGAGATTAATCGCTCCGCCCGTCAATCTTTGCCGTTCGGCCTGCTCTACATGGACCTCAACGGCCTGAAGCCGGTCAATGACTCCTACGGTCATGAAGCCGGAAACCGCTTGCTGCGGGCGGTCGGCGAGCGTTTGCGCGAGACCGTCCGCAACTACGATTTTGTGGGGCGCGTGGGCGGCGACGAGTTCCTGGCCCTGCTTCCAGGCATCGGCCGCGAGCATCTCGAGGAGATCGTCCAGCAGATCAAGTCTTCGATGGCCCAGACGACCGTGGAAGTCGGCAAGGAGCGCTTCGTCCGCCCCGTGGTCAGCATCGGCGCGGTGCTCTACCCGGAAGACGGCGTGGAGGAACGAGACTTGATGGACCTCGGCGATCAGCGCATGTACGAAGACAAGCGCCGAACGCTCGCTTCCCCGCTGGGAACAAGCTCGCCGCTGCCCCCGTCGCTCGCAAAGAAAGCCGGCGCGGCCCGCTCAAACTGACGCGGCTCTTCCGGCCGGCGGTAGGGCCTAGCGAGCGATCTTCCTGTAGTCGGTAAAGGCCACCAAGATTTGGCCTTTGCCGTCGTTGAACTCCACTCCACAGCGTTGATACGTCGAGTTGGGCGGCAATTCCAGACTGAACTCAGTCACCTCTCCCGCTTCCAAGCTTGAATCCAAGGCGACTTGGTGTGAAGCAACCCTGTTCTGATCTTGGTCGAAGAAGTCGACTCGCACCCCACCCCCGTCAACGATGTCGGTCGAGATGTTCTGTACCTTGCCGGTGACCAGGATCCTCTTCTTGTTCATCTCAAACACCCACTCCACGAGATTCAGGGTCGACAGCTCCCAGAGCAGTTTGCTGTCACCGGTCAGCTCGGAGGGGGTTGCCGGAGGACCGACCGCGGCCACGACGGCCTCCTTCGCGGCGGACTCTTTCTTCGGCGCCTTCTTCGGCTCCCTCTTGGACTCCTTCTTGGCGCGTTTCTCCTCGCTACGGGCCTCGGCGCGCTTCGCTTTGGCCGGCTCCTCCCGGCGATTCACCGGAGCCTTGGGAGGCTGCCACGTCGGGGCGGGCCGGGCCTTCGCAACCTCGACCTTCGCCGGCGGCGGTTCGAAACTGAAAGCGGCCGAGCTCCGATTGCGATTCAGGTCCAAGAACCCCATCTCGCCGGTCGGCGTCTGCACAATCACCCGCACGGGCGTCTCAGCGTTCTCGCTCCAGGCCACGGCGAAATCAATCGCCTCCAGCGGCGTCTCGCGTCCCACCTTGGTCTTGTCGTTCTTGCCCTTCCCAGGATCAAAAGTCATCATCTTGCCGTCGGTCGAGTACACCTTGCGGGTGCCAATGGCCGTGCGGATCCCTTCCAGCTCGTCGGCAAACACCAGGTTGACCGCCTCGAAGGTCTTTCGAGTCCGCTCTCCAGTGGGGGAAACCATCACCACTTCGCCGCGCTTCATGAGCAGGACGCCTTCTTCCGTTTCCTTGTCGATCTGCCCCATCAGCTTCTTGTCCCCAAGGCTCACGATCAGCATGCCCCGAGCGTCCGCCCGCTCAATCACTCCGGTTTCGCCGCCGCAAGGCAGATTCTCGGGCACCGCGGCACTCGAGGGAAACAACCGAAAGCCGGGACACCCGTTGCCCTGCCGCGCTTCACGTTGAGGCATGAAGATCACTTTTCGGCCGCGGTGTGCAATAAATCCCGCGCCGTTCGCATCAGCGCCTGAAACAATAGGAGCAGAAGCTGTCATTAAGAGAATGCAATAGGGTAATAACGACGCAGGATGAACTCTCATACGCGGAGAGTAGAGGCATTCCACAGAAATGAACGATGGGGCGATCAGCCCCTTGCCGAGAACGAGGTCCCCTAGGCCCGAGCAAACCGAAGTACTACCACCTGGGGAATCCCCTCGTCGCTGCTAGAGACCCTGCTCAAAGACAATATCCACGGGGATTCCGGCCTCCTCCAACCGATCCAGGTCCGACTGCAGCTGGGGCTCGATCCGCCCCATCTGTGCGACGAACAGCGTGGCCCCCTCTGAATCCCCGTCCCCCTGAAGCCTGAGGATTTTTTCCGAGAGGGCAGCCACGGCTTCCGCCATCTCCGCTTCGTTGACGCGATAGGTCCCCGTAGTTTCATCCCGCGAAAATGCGCCTCGTTCAGCAAAGAAATTGAATCGAAGGAGGTTCGCAGTGCCGTGCGCGCTCGCCGCTCCAAAACGAATGGAGCGAAAAATACCGGCAAGAAACGTCACGTAGTTGTCGATTAATTCAGCATCTTCCAGCTCGCCGGCCTCATGCAGTTTGGCCACCATGTAGAGACCAAGGATGTCCGCCTTGCCCTCCTCCAGCGCGGACGAATGCTCGGCCAGCGCCTCACGAACCGATCCCTTGCCGGTAATCGTGTTCTTCACTCCCAGCCCATGGGCGACCTCATGGAACATCGTGTTCTCGAAGAACGCATCGAAGTCGATGTGGCTTCGCTGATCTTCAGCGATGAGTTCGCCGGCAATCGGCAGGAGGATCTTCTCGAACTTCGCCCGCATCGCGTTCTTCAGTTGCAGTCGGCGAGCCCCTTTGGCGAGCTGAACTTCCTCGTCGTTGGGCAAGTTGATGGCGATCGTCTTCGCCCCGGCGTTGCAGTCGCCGGCATAGTAGATCACGTCGTAGGCGTTCAGTTCCGAGTCCGTACCGGGCGTCTCTTGCTTGTACTGTTCCGGAACAGGAAGGCCTCGTTGCAGTTCCGGCAACAGCGCCGCGTAGCGCGAGAGACGCCCGCTCCACTCCTTGTCTTTCACCAACACGTAGGCCTCGAAGGACGCCTTGGCGCCGAACAGCGCGTCCTCGTAGGTCTCAATTGGACCGACGACGAAATCGATCGTGTTGCTCTTCATCTCCATCCAGGCCATGTCGGACGGCTGATAGTCGTCCGTCAGCAGCGCTTCGGCGCGCAGTTGCAAGTAACGCTTCAAGCCGGCGTCGTCGGCCAGATCCGCGGCTTCCCGCAGCTTGGCGGCCGCCCTCTCCAACTCTGGGCGGAAGGCCTCGCTGTAGGGGACCGCCAGCAGTTGGCCGTGAGGGTCCCGCTCGACCATCGTGTAGAGATCGCGCAACGCCGGATTGCCGCGCTCGACTTCCGGCTTCGGCACGCTCTCGGGATAGAACTGGGCGCCAAGCGGCTTGGCTCCCACTCCCGGCAGAAACGGCGCGTTGTCGTCCAAGCGATCCCACGGCCCGTAGTTGATCTCCGCGAATCGGCGCGCGGCCGGGTCCTCGATCGACGACAGCAGTTCCTCCTTGTCGCCATAGGTCTGCCGCCAGAAGAGGCCGTCCATGATCTCAGCGACTTCAATCAGCAGCGGAAGCATGGCCCTCTCGTTGTCGGTGAGAACGGAGAGGTCCGTCTCCAGTCGGAAAGGCACGTATTGGTCGACTTTGGCTTGATAGTCCATGGCGGGTTCGGCGGTCGGCTCTTCCTGAGGAGCCGTGCAGGAGGCTAGACCCAAGACTAGAGATAGGGCGACGCAACGGGGAGCGAACATCCCCACATTTTCTCACTCGGCGAAGCGGGAAAACAGCCGATCCGGCAACTTCTCCGGCCGAAACAACTCTGCCGGCATCATTCGCAACTCATCGGCAACCCGCGGCCGAAATCCCAGCTGCGGCATGACGTCGCGCTCCAGATCGACGCCCGGTGCAATCTCCTCCAGCGTCAACTCGCCGTCAACCAGGCGGAACACGGCCGACTCCGTCACGTACAGAACCTCCAATCCGGCCCGCGTCGCATAGCCGCCGGAGAAGGTGACCTGCGCCACTTCTTCAACGATCTTGGGTTTGCCGTGTTGCAGATACCGCAGGTCTCCGGCGGAGCGAATCTCCGACTTTGCCCTCACCGCCAAGGTTCCGCAGAAGACCAGTTTGCGCGCCTTTTGCGAAATGTCGATAAAGCCGCCCACGCCGACGATGCGGTCGCCCAACTTGCTCACGTTGACGTTGCCTTGTCGATCGATTTGAAGGAAGCCCAAAAACGTCTGATCCACCCCGCGTCCGTGATAGAGATCGAACATCTTGCCGGTCTCTAGAATCGCCTCTGGATTGTGGACTGCGCCGAAATCCAAACCCGCAGCGGGCGTTCCGCCGAACTGTCCGTGCTCAATCGTGGTCGTCACTCGATCAGCAAATCCCTGCTCCCGCGCAACCGCCATTACGCCGTCCGGAACGCCGAATCCTACGTTGACGATCGCTCCCGGCTCCAGTTCCATCGCCGCCCGCCGCGCGATCACCTTTCTCACGTCAAACGGCGCCGGAGGGAAGTCCGCATCCGGCTTCTTGACCTCGCCGGTAAAGGAGGGATCGTAGTCGGTCTGGAATGTCTGTCCCTGCGACGGATCCACGACGACCGCATCCACCAAGCAGGCCGGCACGCGCACGTCGCGCGGTCGTATGGCCCCGTCGGACACAGTTTCACGGACGGCGGCAATCACCACTCCGTCGGCGGCGCGAGCCGCCTCGGCCATCCGGCAGTTGTGCCAAAAACCGGCTTCTTCGTTCATGGCGAGGTTTCCCGCAGAGTCCGCCTGCCAAGCGTGGATCAACGCCACATCAATCGGAATCGTCGGATAGAGCAACCACTCGCGCCCCTCGCGCTCGAACAGCTCGACGAGATCCTCCGTGGCGGAGGCGTTCAACTTGCCGCCCTCCACGCGAGGATCCACGAACGTATCCAGCCCCACATGGGTAGTCCAGCCCGGCGATCCGGCCGCCGCCGCATGGAACATCTGCACGATCACTCCCGCCGGAAGGCAATAGGCTTCAAACGCCTCGGCGGCCGCCAAGCGTCCCATCGAAGGAGCCATCGACCAATGTCCTCCGATCACGCGCCGCCACAGGCCCTCCCGCGCCACGTGCTCCAGCCCGCGGTCCCGCTGGTTCCCCACACCGAACGGGTGCACCAAGGTCAGGCCACGCGGTTCGCCCGTCTCACGGAATCGCTCTCCCAAAGCGCGCAGCAAGACATCGGGAATCGCGTGCCCCGAGCCCGACCCGCCGACGGCCACGGTCGCTCCCGACTCAATTCGAGCTACCGCCTCCTTCGCCGAGACCATCAAATTCTCAATCCTGCCCACGCCCGCCTCCTCGCCGTCAGCCCACCTTACACCCAACACCTCCTCAGGCTGCGACTATAGTAGGAGCCGTACTATGGAACCCCGCCAGATCCGCAACATCGTCCTCGTCGCCCTCGCGTTCATTCTGATCGCCGGATCGCGCACGATCGCCGACTACGTCATCGAATACCAGTGGTGGGCCGAGGTGGGTCAGGTCGACACCTGGCTCAAGATGCTGATCTACCAGATCGCACCTGCAATCGGCGCCTCGTTGGTCGCCTGGGTCGCCGGGGTCTGGGCGCACTCCCGCGCACTGCAATTCGTCGGGGTTCCCAGCGGGGCCTACCAGGCCTATAGCCGCGCGGTCACGGCTGTCCTCTTCTTTATCGCGATCGTCTTCGTCGGTTCCGCAATCGATTCGGAGAAAGTCATGGCCTTCGTCGGCGGCACGGGAGTCACCGTCGCCTCCGACGCCTGGCAGGACCCGGTCTTTTCCAAGGACCTCAGCTTCTATCTATTTGACCTGCCCTTCTACGGCGTTCTGCTGCGCTTCTTGTTCACGACCACCCTGCTCTCGGTCATCATCTTCTGGGCGAGCGCGCGCGGCTGGCAGATTTATGAACGTCTCCAGCGCTTCCGCGAGTCGGGCGGACGGATGGAAGAGTTTGACGCGGGCCCCAACCCGTTGCTGCTCGAGGGCGCGACCGAGACCAGTTTTGCCCGCGTGCTCGGCTCCATCCTGCTTGTCGCCGCAGCCGCCTGGTTCTTCCTCGGCCAGTACCGTCTACTGCTCAACACCCACAACTTCATGACCGGCATGGACTACGTCGACGAAGTCGTCAGTCTGCCCCTCCGCTGGGTCGTCGTCGTCTCCATGCTCGTAGCCGTCCCGCTGCTGTGGACCAAGCGTCTACGCGTCGCCGGCGGCATCGTCGCCGGGGCGCTCATCGCCAACGCCTTGCTGCCCGCCGTCGTCCGCGCCGTCTATGTGACGCCCAACGAGCTTCGGCTGGAAAAACCCTATATCGCTCGACATCTGGAAGCGACCGTCGAGGCCTACGCCCTCAACCGCGGCAAGGAAACCGAGTTTGAAGCCTCGCTGACGGAAGAACTCGACATCAACGCGAACTCGACGCTCATCGACAACATTCGCCTCTGGGACACGTCGGCCTTCACTGACACCATCACGCAGATCCAGGCCCTGCGACCTTACTACCGCTTCGCCGACATCGACGTCGACCGCTACCAGATCGACGGCAAGATCAAGCAGGTCCTGCTGTCGCCGCGCGAAATCGACATCAACCAACTTCCCGCAGAGGCCCGCGCCAGTTGGACCAACACCCACTTCATCTATACCCACGGCTACGGAGTCGTGATGGCCGAAGTCAACCGCACCACCACGGACGGCTTGCCGGTCCTGATGATCCAAGACGCGCCCCCGGACATCCGCACCGAGGGGTTGCAGCTGGAACGGCCTGAAATCTACTTCGGCGAGGTCACCCACGACCCCGTCTTCGTCAATACCGACGAGCGTGAGTTCGACTACCCCTCGGGCTCGGAGAACATCTACTCCAGCTACCAAGGCACCGGCGGCTTCCCCATCAATTCCGTCGCTCTCCGCCTCGCCGCCGCCATTCGCGACGCCGAATACAATATCGTGCTCACCGGCCAGACCAACGAGAACAGCCGGATGATGATCTACCGCGACATCACCGAGCGCCTGGAGCACCTCGCCGGCTTCATTGAATGGGACGGCGACCCCTACCTCGTGCTCACCGACGACGGCCGTCTGGAGTGGATCGTCGACGGCTACACCACCTCCGACGTCCACCCCTATTCGCAGCCCCTGCAGCTAGGCGGTTTCGGGCGACGCCGCATCAACTACATCCGCAACTCGGTCAAAGCGACCGTGGACGCCTACAACGGAACCACGCGGCTCTACGTTTTTGACGATTCCGATCCGATCATCCAGGCTTACCAATCGCTGTTCCCCAACCTGTTCCTCAGCCAATCGGAGATGCCCGCCGAGGTCCGCTCCCACACGCGCTATCCGCTCGCCATGTTCTCCATCCAGGCCGAGCTCTACCGTACGTATCACATGAAGGATGCGGAGGTCTTCTACAACAAAGAAGACATCTGGGAGGTGGCCAAGAGCCTCGCCGGCTCCGGCGGCGCCGAACAGATGCAGCCGACCTATATCGTCGCCACCCTCCCCGGCGAGACCGAGCCCGAGTTCATCTTGATGCTCCCGTTTACGCCGAGAGGGAAGGACAACCTCATCGGCTGGATGGCCGCCCGATGTGATGGAGAGTTGCTCGGCGAAATGCAGTACTTCCAGCTCTCCAAGCAACAACTCGTCTTCGGTCCCAACCAAATCGAGTCGCGCATCAACCAAGATTCCAACATCGCCAAAGACCTCACCTTGTGGGATCAGCAGGGCTCGCGCGTCCTGCGCGGCGAACTACTCGCCTTGCCCGTCGGAGACACATTCCTCTACGTCGAATCGATCTACATTCAGGCCGAGACCGCGCGCATGCCGCAGCTCCGCAAAGTCGTCATCGCGCTCGGCAATCGCCTGATCTATGAAGATACTTTCGAGGAAGCGCTCATCAGCCTCAGCAACGGAACTTTCCGCCCGGCGTCATTCGGCGAACTGCCTGAAGCGACGACCGAGCTCAGCCCCGGCCAAGAACTCCAACGCGACGACGGCTCGTCCAGCGAGACCTCTCGCGCCCGGGCCTTCGCCAATCGCCTGCAACGCCTCCGCGAGCAAGCCGAGGAACTCGCGCAGGAATTGCAGGAGATCGAACGCGAACTCCGACGTTAGATCTCCAGCAAGAACCCCTTCTTGCCCAGGTTCGTCGCCTGGGTACGTCCCAGCTTCACGCTGCGCCCGGCCGCCTCATGAATGTGGCCGCAAAAGAAGTGGTCCGGCTGCTGCGAGTCGATGAACTCCTTGACGGCGGTCGAACCGAAATTCAGCCCCGGCGCGGCTTCGTCGAGAGCCGTCCCTGCCGGCGGCGCGTGACAGACGAGCACGAGCGGAGAAAGTCCCGCAAACTCCGACAGCCCCTCAGCCAACTCCTCTTCGGTATACTCGCCCGGCGTATTGAACGGCGTCGGGTTGGAGTAGCCGAGTCCGGCGAAATGCACGCCGTCGCGCTCAAAGGTCTTGGCGTGAAAATCGCGAAAGCCGTACTGATCGCAGAACTTCGTGATCTGCCCGGCCGTCTCATGGTTGCCGGGAATCACCCACAGTTTTTCGCCCAACGGCGCCAGAATCTTAGCGCAGGCCTCGAATCCGTGCGCCCAATTCACCAGGTCCCCGGCGCAGATATAGAGGTCGGCTTCAACGGCCGCGGCGCTCTCCAGGGCATCCAGATCGGCGTGAATATCGGAATACAAAAAGACTCGCATCGGCGTCAGTATATCGAGAGTCGCTAGTCTGAAATCGTGCATATTGCTGCATTCAAACGCCACGAGGTCAAACTGCTGGCGGTTTTCATGATCCTGCTGTCGCTGGCGGCCGGTTGGCTGCTGTCCTCGCGGCCGGGCCACAAGATTGAAGGCGATTTCTATTTGCGCGAGCAGGCGCGCGAGGCCGACCAGTTCCTCACCGACCAGGCGGTACAGCATCCCATCGCCGCGTTTCGAGCGCGCGCGTGCCTGTCTTTGGGGCGCATCGGAGGCGAGGAAGCCGAAGCCGCTCTCATTGCGGCGCTGCGCGATCCAGCCGCGAGCGTGCGCGCCTCGGCCGCCTTCGCACTGGGCTTGGCGCGCGACCAACACTTTCAATCCGAACCTCCGCCCCGCGAGGTCATCGACCCTCTGCTGGCCGCTATCGGCGACGACGAACGCCTCGTCGCTGCGCACGCGGTGGACGCACTGGGGCGCATCGGCGTCCGCTCAGCGGCCGTCCCCCTCACACAGACGGCGGCGCCGCTCATCTATACGTTGACCGCGCTCGTTCGCCTCGAAGCACGTGACCTCATCCCCTGGTCAGCCGGCGTCCTCGGCTCAGACGACCAAGACGTGCGCTGGGCTGGACTCGTCGCGCTCAACGCCTTCGAGGCGCCGTGCGCTGAAGGTCTTCAGCGCGAGTTCGTCCGCCTCTCCAAGGACCGCAACGCCTTTGTTCGCGCTGAAGCGGCCCGCGCCCTCCACCGCTGCCCGGCGGTGCGAGAGGTGATGCGCGCCCTAGGAAAGCTCGCTCGCGACAACGACCCGAAGATTGTCTTTGAAGCCATGAGCCGCGAAGAGCCGCCGGCGCAGACGCCCGCCCTCGCGCCCGCCTCCTCCGAGGTCGCCGCGTTCGAGGAACGCGAGCTGCAGGAGATCGCACGCATCGAAGGTCGCCGTCTGACGCTGCGCACCACCGCGGGCGACTTCAAGATCGCGCTCGACTACGACAACGCTCCCCTCACCGCCGAGCGCTTTTACCAACGCGCACAAGCGGGAGCCTTCAACGGAGCCCCGCTCACGGTGCGCCCCAACGGCCACGTGCGCTTCCCGGGTCTGAGCGCCGGGCGTCCCGAAACTAGCCCGACGCCCTTCCTCCGGGGCAGCCTCGGCGTCGTTCGCTCGTCGAAGGACACGGACTCCGGCGACGTCTTCATCGCCCTGACGCCGCTAGCCCTCGCCGACGGCCTCCATACGAACTTTGGACGCCTGCTCTCCGGAGACGATATCCTCGACCGTCTGACGGCCGAGGACCGCATCCTCGGGGTCGAATGAAGCTCAATCCATTCGCAGGTCTTCGATGAACCTCGCGTCGTAGCGAAGCTGATCTCGCTTCATCCCAAATCGCTCTTGAAAAATGAGGAGCAGCCGGTTCCAGACCTCATCGTGGGGCGGACGGGTAGGCTCGACGCCCGTGTGGCGACAGACCGCCTCGTAGAGAGCACCGAGCGTTCGCGCCTCCTGCCACTCGGCGTCTTCCATGGTGAAGTCGAACTCTTCTTCCACCGTGAGCGCCAACTCGACAATTTCCAGTCCCATGCCTGTTTGAGTCTAGGGCAGGTCCGACACCCCGGCGCTAGACTACCCGCATGCCACAATTGAAGTCGCTCGCCGAGAAGGTCGAACAGGTCTCGCAGATCTATGCGGAGCGGCACGAGATCACGCGCGACGACGACTGGTTCCTCCTCAAGCTGCAAGAAGAAGTGGGCGAGCTGACGCAGGCCTACTTGAGATTCACTGGCCGATCGAAGCTAGGGCCAGTGGAGGCGGATGACCACCGCGCAGAACTCGAAGACGAAGTGGCTGACGTGGTCTGTCACGCGCTCCTGCTGGCGAAACGGTGCGGTCTGGGCGTCGATGCGGCCATCGAGCGAAAGTGGCTCACTCACCTAAGTTCTTGACTCCGCTGATTGCCGCGGAGTGGCTCAATGACTAGCTGCGGCGCCGCGACCACGATTGGACGCTTCCCGGCTCCGAGTTGGGTTACTTTTCCAAATAGAGAGAGCGATTGACGTTTTTTCCTATGCGCCGGGAACGGCGGGTAGTACTCTGCATGGAATGAGAGCCCGTCTTTTTTGTGCAATCGCTCTGCTATTCGCGTGTTCTTTATCCGCACAGCCGGTCGTGAATCAAGGCGGGGTTCTGAACGCGGCGAGCTTCACCCGCGACGGCCTGCCCGGAGATGGGATCGCCCAAGGCGGAATGTTCGTCGTGTTCGGGCAAGGAATGGGGCCCGGAGGCCTCGTTCAGGCCGACTCCATCCCGCTCCAAACAGAACTCGCCGGGACCTCCATCGAAGTCACCGTGGGCGGGCAATCGGTCAACGCTTTCATGCTGTTTACCTTCAGCGGACAGCTCGCGGCGGTCCTGCCCTCCAACACGCCGGTGGGCGCGGGAACCCTCACCGTCACCTTCAACGGACAGACCAGCGCGCCGGTCAACGTCAACGTGGTGCAGAACGCCTTCGGCATCTTCACGCGGAACCAAGCGGGCTACGGTCCGGCGATCCTTCAGAACTTCATCTCGGCCGCCGAGGCCCCGCTCAACTCGCTCGTGCAGGCGGCTCAGCCCGGACAGGTCGTCATCCTGTGGGGCGTCGGACTCGGTCCCATTGACGGCGACGACGCCGACTTTCCGCCCGTCGGAAGCCTGCCGTTCGATGTGGAAGTGATTCTGGGCGGTCACACGATCGTCTCGCCGCTCTACGCGGGCAGGTCGCCGCAGTTCCCGGGTACCGACCAGATCAACTTCACCATTCCCGAGGGACTCGAGGGCTGCTACGTCTCGGTCGCCGTGCGGGTCAACGGCGTCCTGAGCAACTTCGGCATGATCGCCGTCTCCTCCGCGGGACGATACTGCACCGATCCGTTCACGCCGGAGCAACTCATGCTCGCCGAGCAGAACAGGCGCCTCCGTGTCGGCGCCGCCACGCTCACCGCGGGACCGGACGTCGAGCCCAACGTCGAGAGCGAAGCGGGCGACTATTCGCTCGCACTGTTGAACTCGTCCACCTTCACATTCATCGGCCTTGAGACGCACGTCACGCCCGCGGGAACCTGTAGCATCTGGCCCGCCGTGGACGACTTTTTCCCAATCGACCCTGTCGAACCAATTGAGCTCCTCGGCGGGGATCTCAGCTTCACCACCGCCATGGGAACCCTGACCGAAGACGACGAAATTCCCGAAGACTTCTTTCAGCCCGGCCCCCTGACCATCCGCTCCACGGCAGGCCCGAACATCGGAGCGTTTGAAATCTCCACCACTCTCCCGCCGCTTGGAACGCTGACCTCGCCCGTCGAGCCCGCACGAATCGATCGCTCTCAGGACTTGCCCATTCGCTGGAGCGGAGTCGGCGGGTCCGGCCAAATGGTCCTAATCGTCGGCCGCTCCGACGACCAAGCCCGCGGCGTCGGGCGATCCTTCGTCTGCGCCGCCGACGCCGCCGACGGACAGTTCACCGTCCCGTCGGCAATTCTTCAAGGAGTACCCGCCAGCGTCGCCGTCGGCGGCCAAGAAGAAGGCCCCGGCTTCCTTCTCGTCGGCTCCACGCCCACGCCGCTCGCCGGAAGCGTCACCAGTGTTCCAGGGATCGACGCAGGCTTCCTGATTCCCATCCAGATCTTCAGCATCGCGATGCCCGCCTACGAGTAGCGCGCCTACCGGTGACGCCTACGTATCGTCGCCCGTCACGCTCAGCACCGCCAGGAAAGCTTCCTGCGGGATCTCGACGCTGCCCACGCGCTTCATGCGCCGCTTACCTTCCTTTTGCTTCTCCAGCAGCTTGCGCTTCCGCGAGATGTCGCCGCCGTAGCATTTTGCCGTGACGTTCTTGCGCATCGCGGAGATGTTGTCGCGCGCCACAATCTTGTTCCCGATCGCGGCTTGCAACGCCACCTCGAACATCTGCCTCGGGATCAACTTCTTGAATCGTGCAATCAGGCCCTTGCCCTTCGGATGCGCCTGCTCCTTGTGGCAGATCACGGAAAGCGCATCTACCGGCTCGCCGGAAACCAGGATGTCCAGCTTCACCATGGGTGAAGCCCAGTAGCCGGAGAAGTGATAATCCACCGACGCATAGCCGCGCGAAACGGTCTTCAGCCGGTCATAAAAGTCGAGGACGATCTCCGCCAGGGGCACCTCGTACGTCAACACGACACGCTCGCCCGCTACATACTCAAAGCTCTTTTGAACGCCGCGCTTGTCCTCCAAGAGCTTCAAGATGCCGCCCAGGTACTCGTCCTGCGTAATCACAGTGACGTCAAAGACCGGCTCCTCCACTTTCTGGATCTTCTGCGTCTCCGGCCAGTGGCTCGGGTTGTCCACCTCGACGACCGTGCCGTCGGACAACGTCACTCGGAACCGCACGCTCGGCGCGGTCGTAATCAGCTCCAGGTTAAACTCGCGCTCCAGCCGCTCCTGGATGATCTCCATGTGCAGCAAGCCCAGGAAGCCGCAGCGGAAGCCGAACCCCAGAGCCACGGAACTCTCGGGTTCAAACTGGAACGAGCTGTCGTTCAGGCGAAGCTTCTGGAGCGCCTCGCGCAGTTCTCCGTGAGCGTGCGACTCCACCGGATACAATCCGGCAAACACCATCGGCTTGGATTCTTCAAATCCTTCGAGCGGCTCCGCGGGTAGGTTGGACGGATCGCAGATCGTATCGCCGACCCGGGCGTCGGAGACGTCCTTGATGTTGCCGACGACCCAGCCGACCTCTCCCGCCTGCAACTCTTCGCACGGAATCGCCTTGGGCGTCCGATACCCCAGCGCCTCAACCTCGAACTCCTTTCCTGTCGAGTGAAGGCGAATCTTCATCCCGTCACGCATGACGCCGTCGACGACGCGCACGAGCACAATCACGCCGCGAAAGGTGTCGTACCAGGAATCAAACAACAACGCGCGCAACGGCGCTTCGCGATCCCCTTTGGGGGGCGGCACCTTCTCGACGATCTGCTCCAAGACCGCGTCGACGTTCAAACCCGACTTCGCGCTGATGCGCACGGCTTCGGTCGCGTCCAGTCCGATCGCACCCTCGATTTCTTCCGCGATGCGATCCGGCTCCGCCGCCGGCAGGTCGACCTTGTTCAAGACCGGGATGATCTCCAGGTCATGCTCCAGGGCCAGGTATGTATTGGCC
>Ga0209578_10001106_pt1 | contig 26299 bp, 22 predicted proteins | sample tdAd472_FD_187127 | JGI IMG/M metagenome (GOLD analysis project Ga0209578, IMG submission 187127) | Marine sediment microbial communities from the Atlantic coast under amendment with organic carbon and nitrate - tdAd47.2 (SPAdes)... | ecosystem: Environmental > Aquatic > Marine > Coastal >...
CCCACAATTACCCCCCACCGCTCGTGCGACGGGCGGGTGCCACGGGTTGACCGCAGGGCAACCCGCCTGCACGACTCCGAGCACCCCGGTTCTTATTTCCCCTCTTCTCATACGGCACACCCGCGCAGAAAAACACCCGGGCCGCGTGGCCCGGGCGCTCATCGTGGAAGGATTGGATCGAACGGTTCAGCGTCGGCGGCGTGACGCGAGGGCGCCGAAGCCGACGAGCACAGCAGCGGACCCGGGGGCGGGGACGAGCACGGCATCGGCGAAGGCGGTGACGTCGTCCACGTCCTGCTGCGAGAGGCCGAGCCGGTCTCGCACACCGGAGAGGTCGAAGTCTCCGGTGGTGGTGTCGTCGTAGATGGTGCCGTAGATGACGAGCGAGATGAGCAGTGCGCCCTTGTTGCTGGCGTGGTAGAGGTCGCCCCCGTAGAGGGGCGTCTCGAAGCCCGCGGCCTCGAAGGCGTCGCCGACGGGCGCGACCTCGGCGCCGCCCATGGAGTCGAGCAGGACCTGGGCGGTGTTGTAGTTGTCGCGCAGCTCCTGCTGCATCGCCTCGGGCCCGGACCAGATGTCGGGGTAGACGAAGTGGGCGGGGTGGCGTGCCCAGGTCTCGAAGAGGACGGCGCGGGCGTTCGGGCTGTGGTCCTGCACGGCCTGGTACAGGCCCTGGGCCGACTCGAGGAAGGTGGGGACGTCGCCGTCGGAGGGGTGCGTGGTCGGGCGGGTGCTGTACTCCTGCAGGGTCACGAAGTCCCACTCCTGCCCGGCGGGGATGCCGGAGGTGATGACGGAGGTGCCCGTGTTCAGGTGGTACTCCAACGACTGGCCGGAGACGATGCGTCCGTAGACGTGCGGGGTCTCGTGCCCGGCGGCGGTGGCGATGTCGCGCACGAGGATGTGCACGCCCCCGCCGCTGGCGGTGAAGCTGTTGCCGTAGAAGAGGAGGTTGAGCGGCTCGGCGTGGGCGCCGGCGGTAGCGAGCGCGAGCATGCCGGCGAGTGAACAGGTCTTGGCGGTTGTCATGGCTGGTCTCCCTTTCACGAGCGGCGGCGGCGGGCGGCGCAGAGGGTCCCGGCGCCGAGCAGCGCCGCCGAGGCGGGCGTGGGCACGATGCCGATCTCGATGTAGCCGAGGTAGTAGAAGCCGAAGGAGTTGGTGTTGTTCTCGCCCGCGGTGACGTTCAGGACGATCTCGCCGTTGGAGTCGGCCCGCATACCCATGATCCGCGCGACGTTGTCGGTGTTGTTGGCGGTGTCGAGCGCGGCGGAGCCCGAGTTGGCGCCGGCCAGCTCGTACAGCGTCTCGCGGTTGTCCGACACACCCATGCGGCTGCCGAAGAACATGAAGTCGTAGGTGGTGGTGCCGCTGGCGTCGAGCCCGCCGAAGGTCACGCCCCCGGTCGGCTCGGTGAAGCCGCCGAACTCGGAGAGCGAGCCGAAGAGGTTGTCGGCGGTGGCGTTGGCGGGGATGCCCGCGGCGTCCCCGCCCGGCGCGCCCGAGCCGCTCTGGTTGGAGCCCGGCCAGAAGGTGTCGGTGACGTTCAGGGTGATGCCCGTGCCGGCGCCGCTGGTGTCCACCAGGTTGAAGATCGGGTTCTGCAGGTGGTCCACGTTGTTGTAGTTGCCCGGGGTGATGTTCCCGAGGTCGCCGAAGTCGATGCCGACGGTCTGGGCGTGGGCGGCACCGGCGAGAGCGGCGATCGCGAGCGATGTCAGAACATGATTCATGTCTTACTCCTCTGTATATGCGCAGCATCGGCGCGTACCGGGGGCGTCCGGACGGACAGCGCCACGGTTCGGGCAACGCAGCATGGGTGTTCGAGATCGACGCGACCAGAATCCCTCGGCCCGGCGATCGTCCCTCAACGATGTTCACATCCGATGGAAACGCTTACAGAGCCTTCCGGACGGATGGACTCTCCAGTCTGCCGCACGATTCCATCCCGGACCACCCAATTCTGGTTCTCGGTCTCAAAAAGAGATTCTTACTCAGAACTTGTGGTGCATGGACCGCTCCTTGGGGCCCTTCAGGTTCAGCATGTGCCGGAGCAGGTGCAGGTCATGCGGCGTGGTGATCTTCATCCCGCGGAGGTCGCCCTCGACGACGAGCACCTCTTCGCCCAGACGCTCGACCAGGCCGGCGTCGTCGGTGCTGCTCAGGTCGCTCTGCGCGTAGGCCCGCTCGAGCAGAGCTCGTTCGAAGACCTGCGGGGTCTGGATCGCTTTCAGTCCGGTCCGGTCCACGGTCTCTTTGACGCGTTCGGAGGCCTCGGTGTCGCCGCCGTCCTCGCCCAGGATGGCCGCGAGCGGGTCGGCGGCCTTCTCTCGCTCGAAGGTCTCGACGCGTTTGACGGTGTCGGCGATGGTGAGTGCGGGCACGACCGCGGGGTGTCGCTCGGCGGAGGCGAAGATGCGGTCCAGCATGGGCTCGGGCGTGCCGGGGCGCGCGGCGTCGTGCACCGCGATGTGGGTCGCGTCGTCGGGCACGTGCTCGAGAGCGGCCTTGACGGTCTCCCAGCGGTGCGCCGCCCCGCCGCGGACGAGGGTGACGCCAAGGATGGCGAGCTTGTCGGCGTGGCGGAACTTGAAGGCCTCGAACGCCGCCTCGTCGTGCGGGCCGGCGACGAGGATGGCGCCGACCTCGGGTCGGGTGTGGAAGAGCTCGACCGTGCGTTGCAGCACCGGACGTCCTGCGAGGTCCTCGTCGAGCTTGGAACGCGGCTCGAGGGCGTCGGTGTTGTACCGGGTCGAAGAGCCGGCGGCGGGGATGATGACGCAGATGTTCATGGGGAGAGTTTAGTGGTGTATGCGGCTGCGGCTCGGATTGGGTGGTCGGGTGCCCCGAACATGGCGCAGCCAGGGTCGGGATCGTGACACCCAACGCCCGACGATGGCTACGCCATCCTCGGGGCACCCGGGGGCTCCGGCTCGGGTGCCACGGCTTGACTTGCAAGCCGTGTCTTCGACCAATCCACACGGCATAAATGGGAAAGACACACGGGTTGCCCTTCGGGCCAACCCGTGGCACCCGGAGATCAGCCCGCCGGCGTGACGACGTACCCGGCGAAGAAGTAGCCCACCAGCGAGGCGAGCACGATCCCGATGAGGTTGAGCCACAGCCCGGCGCGCGACATCTGGCCGATCGTGACACGCCCCGAGCCGAACACGATCGCGTTGGGGGGCGTCGCGACGGGCAGCATGAAGGCCAGGCTCGCGGCGATGGTCGCGGGGACCAGCAGCCGGATCGGGTCCATCCCGAGCTGGGCCGCGACCGCGGCCAGCACCGGCAGCACCGCGCTGGCGATGGCGGTGTTGCTGGTGATCTCGGTCAGGAAGATGATGGTGGCGGAGATCGCGAGCACGATCACCAGCGGGTGCACGCCCGCGAGGGCCCCGAACTGGTTGCCGATGAACACGTCCACGCCGGTGTCGCTGATGCCCTTCGCCAGCGCCAGCCCGCCGCCGAACAGGATCAGGATGCCCCACGGCACCCGCTCGGCGGTCTTCCAGTCCATCACGAAGGACAGGCGCTTCAGGTCGGTCGGGATCACGAACAGCAGCATCGCCGCGACGATGGCGATGGACGAGTCACGCATCGAGGCGATCGACTCGTACCCGAGGTGCTCGCCCAGGCTCTGGATCTGCGGGCGCAGCACCCAGGCGAGCGCGGTGCAGACGAAGATGGTCAGCACGATCCACTCGCCCCGCGACATGCGCCCGAGGTTCTTGCGGGCACGCTCCAGCTCTTCGGCGGCCCCGCCGATGGAGCGCACCCGGATCGGGAAGACCACACGCGTCAGCAGCAGCCAGCACACGGGCAGGAAGACCACGGCGAGGGGCAGCGCCACGGCCATCCAGCGCTGCATGCTGATCTCCTGGCCGAGCTGCTCGCTGACGAACCCGGCGAGGAAGACGTTGGGCGGCGTGCCGATCAGGGTGACGATGCCGCCGATGGAGGCCGCGTAGGCGATGCCCAGCATCAGGCAGGTCGAGAAGTTCCTGCCCGCGGCGTCGGTCTCGGCGGGACCGCCCTCGGCGCTGTCGTCCCCGTTCGCACCGCGCAGCACGAGGCTGATGAGGCTCATGCCGATCGGGAGCATCATGAGCGTGGTCGCGGTGTTCGAGACCCAGCCCGAGAGCGCGGCGGAGGCGAGCATGAACCCGGCGACGAGCCGCCCCGGGCTGGTGCCCACAAAGCGCACGACGGTGAGGGCGATGCGGGTGTGCAGCCCGTGTCGTTCCATCGCCAGCCCGAGGATGAAGCCCCCGAAGAAGAGGAGGATGACGTCCTGGGCGTAGCGGGCGGCGGTGTCCTGGACGCTCAGGACCCCGAGCAGCGGGAACAGGGCCGCGGGGAGGAGGGCGGTGGCCGGGATCGGGATGGCCTCGGTGAGCCAGTAGGTGGCCATGAGCACGCCGACCGCGGCGGCGGCCCGGGCGGCGTGGGTGAGTCCGTCGTTGGTGATGAGGCCGGCGTCGTCGAGGCTGGCGTGCGGGAGGAGGAGGTAGACGAGCACGCCGAGTGCCGGGCCCGCGACGAGCCCGACCGCCTTGAGCGTGTCTCGGGGCGCGGGCGTGCCGGACGGTGTGGTGCTCATGCCGAAGCGTACGCGTTGGGCACTCGCCGCTGTGGTCCGGGCCCGGTGTTGCGTGCGTGAAAGTGCGCGTGGGGTTGGGCACACTCCGGGGTGGGGGAGTGCGCTATGATTGTGCTTGCCGCTGGTCGTGTTTTTCACGCAACGCGGCGTGACAAGTTGGGGCCGAAATGGCATTCGACCGGTCGGGGGAAGGCTCGTCGTGGCGTGTCGAGGGGCGTGCTGGCCTCGTTAAAAGCACGCAACTATTTAACTGCCGAACCGCAGTACGCAATGGCCGCGTAAATTTACGCAGTCGGTCTCCCGCGCGACGCCCGATAGGGCGGGAGGCCACTGACATCGGGCTGGGTCACGCGTGGCGCCTCTTGGCGCGTGGCTGAGGAGGTTCCGAGAGGCTGGGCTGAAGGGAAGGCTGTCACTGGCCGTCCCGAGGCCGAGATCAAACCAGTGACTACACACGTAGAGGCGGCGTGCTGACCGACCGGCACGGGGGTTCGAGTCCCCCCGGCTCCATTGATACAAGCCCCGGTGCATGCCGGGGCTTTGTCATTTTTGGGAGGTGTGCCCGCGACCACGGGTGGCGTGGAGACGGCGCAGCCTTCTCCACGATTTCGGTCCCGGGTGCCACGGCTTGACTTGCAAGCCGTGTCTTCCGGACACACCACACGGCGTGAGGGGAAAGACACACGGGTTGCCCTTCGGATCAACCCGTGGCACCCCACCAACCGCGCGGGTGGCGTGGAGACGGCGCAGCCTTCTCCACGGTTTCGCCCAACACCCGATGAAGGCTGCTCCGTCATCGGGGCACCCGGGACAAGAACTAGCCCACCGCGTGAGCGGTGGGGCTCGGGGTTCGGTCATGCGGGGCCGCGTGCTTACGCCCGCGGCTCGGATAAGACAGTTGGGCGGCTCAGTCTCCCCGCATCGCGCGTTCGATGTCTTCGCGCACCCACATCGGCATGTCGTACGTGCCCGCTTCCATGCTCGTCACCACCTCGTCCAATTGCGCGGCGTCGCTGCGGCCCAGGCGGTACCGGTTCAGCTCGTTCACCGCGCGCAGCGTCATGAACATCCGGTCACGCTCGCCGAACTCCTCGTACAGCCACGCCAGCGAGTGGTCCAGGTGCGGGATCGCCTCCTCGTGCTCGCCGGCGCGGTACAGCCAGACCGACAGCGCCACCTCCCACAGTCGCTCGTGGTAGCCGCCCGACGTGCTGTCCGCCAGCAGCTTCTGCACCACCGCGATCCGTTTGTCCCACAGCGAACGCCCGGACGAGTCCACCGACAGCACCAGCGGCGTGAACACGCTCTCCATCATCGTCACCGCGGGGAGCAGGTCCGGCGTGGGGCGCCCATCGAAACTCACGTCCACCACCGAGCTCGCGATGGTGTGCTGCACCTTCACGGCATCGATGACCGCCTTCTGGCCCGCCATGCGCTCCTCCAGCACCTCCAGCTCGCGCACGGAGCCCTGGTACCCGCCCCACACCAGCGAGGTCCCCAGCCCGGCCGCGAGGAAGGCGACGCCGAGCGTGGTGAGCGGGCGCCGCCGGACCGACAGCCAGGTGCGAGCGGCCCACGAGCGGTGGATCCAGGCGACGGGTCGTCGCTCGAGCCAGGCCTCGAGGTCGGCCGCGAGCTCGGCGGCGGAGCGGTAGCGGCGCGTGACCTCGGGGTCGATCGCGCGCAGCACGATGGATGAGAGCACCGGGCCGCACGCTTTGCGGAGGTCACGCTCGATCGCGGTGCGGGGCGACTTGGGGTACTGGCCCAGGAACTCGATCGCCTCGGGCACGCTCTCGCCGTTGGGGCAGCGCCCGGTGAGGGCCCACGTCAGCAGGCCGCCCAGGGAGTAGACGTCCACCAGCGGGGTCGCCTCGTAGGCCCGGTTCTCGAACTGCTCGGGTGCGCAGAAGCCGAGGCTGCCCGCGGCCCGGTCCTCGGAGGGGCCGATCCGCTCGCGCGTGGTCCGCGTTGCGAGCCCGAAATCGGTCAGGCGCGCGTGCCCGAAGCGATCGACCAGCACGTTGTTGGGCTTGATGTCGCGGTGCACCACGCCGAGCGAGTGGGCCGTGGCGACCGCGTGCACGATCGGCACCAGCAGGCGGACCGCCTCGCGCACCTCGAGCGTGGAGCCCTTGCGCGTGTCCGGGCCGGTCTCGGCGTCGTGCGACGCGATCCGGGTCACCAGCGTCTCGCCCTCGACCAGCTCGTAGGCGATGTACCAGAACGAGCGTCCGGCGTGCTCGAACGCACCGACGTCGTAGACGCGGACCACGTGCTCGTGGCGTATCTCGCGTGCCAGCCCGGCCTCCAGCCGCCCGCTCGCGTCGCCCCGGTCCTCCGCGTCGCGCTCGATGACCTTGAAGGCGACCATCGCGGCCCGACCGGGCTCGGAGAGCACGCGGTCCGAGGCCGCGTAGACCCAGCCCTGCGAGCCGGTGCCGATGACGTCGCGCAGCTCGTAGCGCGGGCGTCCGTCCACGTCGGAGGGGCCGACGGCGACGGGCAACTCGAGGAAGGGGGGCGGCCCGGCCTCCTCGGCCCCGCGCTCGGCGTAGTCCTGCAACCGCTCGTGCAGCAGGGCCACGCGGCGCACCAGGTCCTGCTGGTCGGGCAGGGCCGCCTCGACCACGCGCAGGGCGGTCTCCAGCACCAGGCCGTGGTCGATGACCAGCGACTCGAGCGCCTGCTCCACCACCGACTCGAGCAAGCGGTCGTCTCCCGGGTACTGCTCGAGCAGGTCGGTGTAGGTGGAGACCGAGACCAGCAGCCCGCGCCGGCGTCGCTCGCCGGAGTCGAGCAGCACCGCACGCGCGATGTCGTCGCGCGCGATCTCCCCCGACCCGTGCAGCCCCGCGAGGTCCGCGTTGCCGTCGCGAACATAAGACGACGCGATCAGCGTCCGCAGCGTGTCCGACTCGAGTTTCATGCTCGCTCCCTGATCGCGTCGCTCAGACGCCTGCGTGCCCGGCTGAGCGCCTGGCGTGTGCTCTCCGGCGTCAGCCCCATCGCCGCGCCCACCTTCGCCACCTCCCCGTGCCGGAGGAAGAGGTCGATGACCTCCCGGTCGCGGTCCGAGAGCGAGGCCTTGGCCTCCATGAACGTGTCCATGAGCTGCTCGGAACCGTTGTCCGGGGCGGAGTTGTGTTCGTCGCTCGAGAGCCGGCCCATGGCGCGGTCCTCCCGGACCGCGTCGCGGATGCGACGCCGGACCGTGTTCTTCGAGACCCCGTTGATGTACGACATCAGCGAACGCGCGTCCCGGGCCTGCACCCGCCCCCGCCCGACCTGCTCGTTCAGGCGGCGCAGCACCGAGGAGAGCAGGTCGGTCGAGTCGTGCACGCGGCGCACCCGTCGGCCCATCTGGCGCCCCACCCGGGTGCGGAGCGAGCCGCGCTGACGCTGGAAGAACTCGGTCGCGGCGTCTCGATCGCCCAGCAGCACGAGGTCCACTAACTCCTGCTCCGAGAACTCTCCAAGCGGCTTCACCCGTCGTCCGGACATTGTTTCAAGGTACCGAAACGACAAATTTGTGGCAAGCCTGTCACGCTCAGGAATGTGTGGGAACCGGAACTTTGCGGGCCCCCATTCGGGGCTCCGGTCCGTTCACCGGAGACCACACATGACCAAGACAAGAACTGTTTGCCGTGCTGCCGCGGTGTTCTCGTGCCTGATAGCACTTCCGCTCACGGCCTCTGAGATTCCGTCGGACACTCAAACCTGTGGCATTGAGAGCCGCAATGACTCAGATCACACGGACCCGGGGGTCGGATATTCCACAAATTCGTGGATCATCATCTCGAGCATTCTCAACAACCTCGAGTTGATTCTGTACGGGCAGGGCGGCCTGGAACTCGGGACCGAGGTCCCGATCCATCCGTACGCGATCCAGGCCAACCTTGACGCCGAGGCGTTTGTGCTGCTGCACAAAAAGATTGGCACCCCCTCAGATCTTGGCGAGCAGGGCGTGTTCGATGCGCGACAGGAGGCCGAGAAGGGGCTGGCGCTGCTCGCGTCGAATCCGGATCTGCTGACAGACCGGAACCAGGGCACCCTCGCCTACACCCTCCAACTCATCCTCGAAGACCTCGATGCTTAAATCGGAGTTCCCACGCATGCATATTGATTACCAGCTCGGAAACCGGCGCATGGCGGAGCCCGCACCGGCCAGGGCCATCTCGCCCGGCGACTCGACCATCTCGACGCGATTGGCCGTTGCGATCGGCGAGGACAGCATCGCGGGCATGGCCCGGAAAACCGGCTACAACGCCGAGACCGTTCGTCGCTACCTGAACGGCGGGCGCGTGCCCGCGAGCTTCGTCGCGGCGGTGAGTCGCGAGTACGGAGTGGACGCCGCGTGGCTGGTCCTCGGGGACCCCGACGGGCGGGCGCACTCGTCGCCCGCCTCGCGCATCAGCACCGAGGAGTTGATCCAGGAACTCGAACGCCGGCTGGGCACGGCGTCCACGAAGAACGCACGCCTGGCCGTGGGACGGCGCTAGTTCGTACTCACAGGCAGACCCCGACCGCTCAGGCGTCGGGCACGCACAGGCAGCTGGTCTTGTGCTTCTCCTCGGCCTTGTCGAAGGCGATCTCGTAGCGGCGCATGACCTCGGCGGCCTCGGAGTCGCGTCCCTGGCCCTCCAGAGCCCTCGCCAGCCCGTAGAGCGACCACCCGTTCTCGCGCCAGTGGGCGAGGTCGTCGCGGTAGACGCGCTCGGCGTCCTCGAACTGCTCGGCCTTCAGGTAGACGACACCCAGCGTGTGACGGATCGGCTGGAGCCACTGGGGCGGCTCGCCGTAGCCGAGCACGTCCTCGATCGCGGCGCCGGCCTCGAGTTCCTTGGCGGCGGTCTGCCAGTCGCCCTGCTGCAATGCGATCTCGCCGGCGATGAAGTGGCGGGAGACCTCCAGGATCCTGTGGGAGGAGTCGGGACCGAAGACCGAGTCCTCGGGGATGCGCGCGCAGGCCATTTCGAAGAGCTGCTGCTCCATCTTGGCGCTCTCGATGTCCTTGAGTGCCGCGTGCGCGATGGCCCGGTGGGCGTGCCAGACCGCGTTGGTAATGGGCAGATACTCCGGCGGGCCCGGCTCGGTGAGCAACTCTTCCCACCTGCCGAATCGCTTCTGCACGTCGTAGACGCTTGTCATCCAGAGATCGATCCAGGGGGCGACCCCCTCGAGTACCTCGGCGGGGATGGTGTCCCACATGGCGCGGGCCGCGTCCATCGCCTCGGCCTCACGCCCGGTCATCATCGCGCTGAAGGCGAGCATGTGGGCGTTGTGGACCTGGTACATGTACTGGATGCCCTGGTGGGGCGACTTCTCGATGTACTCGCCGTCGGACTCCATCGCGAGGGCGTTCATGGTGATCGACTTGTCCCAGTCGCCGGTCTGGATGTAGATGTGCGAGGGCATGTGGTTGAGGTGGCCGGCCTTGGGGACCTGCATGCCGAGCCGGTCGGCGGCGGGGAGGGCGCGGTCGGGCTCGGTGCTGGGCTCGACGGCGTGGATGTAGAGGTGGTTGGCGCCGGGGTTGCCCGGGTCCATCGCCATGACGCGCTCGAGCGTGGCGACGATCTCGGGCGTGTTCTCACGCGGCTGTCGGTCTGAGGTGTAGAGCTTCCACGGGTTCTGCACCATGAGCGACTCGGCGTACAGCGTGCCGATGTCCGAGTCCTCCGGGAAGCGGTCCCAGAGCTGGGCCATCGCGTCGCCGTAGGCGCGTTCCAGATCGCTGCGGTCCTCGGGGGCCGGCCACGCGTAGCGGGCGCCGAGCGCCTCGATCAGCGCGACCTCTTTCGAGGTCTCGTCGTCCAGGCGGGCCCGGGCCTGCTCCAGCGCGCCCCACGCGCCGGCGTTGCGCTCCGGCGTCATCATCGGGTCGTTGTAGTTCGGCCCCTCGCACACGCTGATGCCCCACCAGGGCATCGCGGCCTCGGGGTCCAGCTCCGCGGCCTTGGCGAACGAGCGGATCGCCTCGTCGTGGTTGAAGGCGTACATCCACGCCATGCCCTGGTCGAAGTAACGCTGGGCCTCGGCGGAATCGGTCGTGATCGGGCGGTGCCGGTCGCCCATGCCGTCGAAAAGCTGGGCGGCGGGCGCGTCCGTCGCGAGGTGGTCGGACTCGGGCGCGGTGCTGCACCCGGCGAGCAGCGCGGCGCACACTCCGGAGAGAACGATCAATCGGACAGGGTTCATGGCTGACTCCTCGTCTGCAGGGCGGCGTGTTCCATTCGTGCGCGGTCCGCCTCGAACAGCGGGATCGGATCGTGCCGGACAGCCAGCATACCCGCGGGTCCTGTTTGGATTCGCCTGGAATTGAAGAATGTGAGTGCCGCGATTCTGAGTTGCGCCACGCAAACGCTTGCACAACAGATCTCCCGGTGCCGGTTATCCCCAGTCCCGGGCAGTCGGGTGGCCAGTTCCGGCCGAGGAACACAGCTCGTTTTATTTCGGCTTTGTAATCGCCCGGGCCGGTCTGGTGCGCCGAGCCGCCAGCTCCGACAGGCGTGCCGACGTGTTTTCGTCCCGCTCCAGCACCTCCACCGATTTCCTCAGCTTGGGACGCCAGTTCGGATGCTGCGTGCTGGTGCCCGGCACGTTCTGCATGTGCGTCTCGCCCCACAGGTCCTCGATGTTCACCAGCACGAGCTCGGCCGGGCTGGACGCCAGGTACCGGCTCAGGCCCTGCCCCAGTTCATCGTGCGTGACACGCCCGCTCTTCTTGAGCATGGCGTGCGTGCGAAGGAACTTCTTGAGCGGGGCCTGGCACGTCTTCCGCCACCGCTTCTCGCCCGCGGCGAGCTCCTTCGCAAACACCTTCAGCCGCACCCGCTCGTCCACGTCGCCCGCGTCGAAGAACCGCGCGGCCGGCGGCATGTCGTGCGTGTTCAGGCTCGCGACGCAGTTCGGCTCGATTGTGTTCACCGCACGCTTCGGGTCGTCACGCAGCGAGAACTGCCCGATCGTCATCTTCCCGACCTGGTGACGCGTCAGCCCCTGCTCGATCGCACGCGGCACCGTGCCCAGGTTCTCGCCGAACACGCGGCAGCGATTCCGATGGCTCTCCAGGCTCACGATCGCGAACAGCTCCTCGTCGCGGTACCGCACATACACCCCGTCCTTCGGCGTGAGCCCCTCGGGCACGACGAACAGCCGGTGCAGCGCCATCACGTGATCCAGGCGCAGACTGCCGGCGATCGACATCTGCGCCCGCAGCGAGTCGATGAAGTAGGCGTACCCCTGCTCGCGGGCCCGCTCGGGGTGCATCGCGGGGAAGCCCCAGTCCTGCCCCTGCGTGTAGGTCGGGTCGGGCGGCGCTCCCACGCTCGAGCCCGGCATGAACAGGCCCTGGTTCGCCCACACGTCGTACCCGTCCGGGTGGGAACCGACCGCGAGATCGAGGTACAAGCCCCCGTCACGCGACTCGAGCGACTCTGACAACGCCCGCAGGCGCTGCCGCAGCGCGAACTGGCTGTACAGGTGTGTCCGCGCGCCCTTGGGATCGTGCGAGGACGCGGTCAGGCGACCGTTGCGCATGCCCTCCGGCCACTCGCCCCACGGGGCCTTGCGTTGCTCGCAGGTCGCCATGAACCGGGCGTACTCCTCTGCCCGGGGCACCGCTTCGAGGAAGGCACGGAACTCGGTTTCGCGCTCTCCCTCGCGCTCGAAGAAGCCCGTCGCCAGCGCGTCCAGCACCGGGCGGAGCAGCCGGTACGACTTCCGGTAGTCCACCAGCCCCCGGTCGGCCCGCAGGGCCTTGGCACGGCGCGAGAACGAGGCCGCGGACAGCAGGCGGCGTGCCCGCTCGTCGTCCCGGAAGCCCGGGCACTCGCGCGGGTCGAGGAACAGCTCGTTGAAGAACAGGCGGCTGACAGGCGAGTACGGGCTGAACGAGTACGGACGCTTCGTGCTCAGGAAACAGGCCAGCAGCGGGAGCGTGCCCAGCACCGGCGCCCCGTGCTTGCCCGCCCAGGCCCCCACCCGCTCCAAATCACTCAGGTTGCCGACACCAAGGTTCGTGCGGCTGCGGATCGCGTACGTCGGGCAGAAGAGCCCGAGCCGCCGCCCCCCCTGTTCATCGGGCACCTGGTACGACACACGCGGCGCCACGATCAGCAGCGCCTCGAACGACTCACGCGCATGGGTGACACGCAATCGGTGGTAGCCGGTTTCCAGCCGCTGACCGGGTTTGAGGATCGGGAGTTTGGCAACCCAGGCCGCGTGCCCGAGCCCGTCGCGCCGACGCACGATCTTCGCGTCGTTGAGCGAGGTGCGCCGTGCGATGGACTCGCCTGACTCGGTCTCGATCTCGATCCGGACCGTGCTCGGCGTGGTCCGCGGACGCCCGTCGCGGCGCGTCTCGAGCCCGAGCTCCACCGTCGCGACGGTGCCGACGGTGCCCGAGGCGCCCGCCCACGCGACCACCACGGGCTCCAGTCGCCGGGCCGCGCGGGCACGCACGATTCGTTCCAGGGCCCGCCCCGCGTCGCCGGGGGTGCGCAGGTGCTCGCCGAGACTGTGCAGCGCCGCGAGGATCGCGTCGTCCCCGGCCTCGGTGTGCCCGGTCAGGCCGGAGTGGTACGACGTCTGCACGGCGCACGCCTCGGCGAGGCGCCGGAGATTCTTCGAGGAGGACTGTTTCCGCGTCTGTGATCCCACGTGCCGCTCTCCCTGTTCGCCCGCACCCCGCGGGCCGGTCGCATGCTACCCGCCGCGCACGGGATCGGTTCTCGGACGGATCGGAGCACGGCTGGAACGTCTGTCTGGGTCGTGGGCCCCGCCCCGAGTTCACCTGCCCTCGGAACGGGCCTCCGGGTTGGCGGCACGCGATCGGTGTGGCCCACTCCCGTTGGCGTCTCGCACGCCCACATCCACAGACGGGAGCCCCCATGCATCTGCCCACCGCCTCGGCCATCGCGTTCACGCTGCCCACCCTCATCGGCGCGCTCACCCACGCCACGGCCCCCTCCTCGGCCTCGGCCCAGCCCGCCAACGAGCCCGTCCGGATGATCAAGACCACCTCGGTCCCGCAGGTGATCTACATCCCGCAGAGCCAGCCCACCGAGCCCGAGTTCGCGCCCGCCGCGACCCATCGCGTGCCGCCGACTCGTCTCGCGCCGCTTGCCCCCGAACTCGGCGAGGCCGCGGACACCTACACCGCCGAGGCCCTCGCGCAGGACGCGACCAGCGCGTACTTCCTCGACGACGACAACGACTCGATCTTCTCGTTCGACGACGCCGCGCAGATCGGCGGATCGTCGGCCATCGACCCCGAGGTGATCTTCCTCGTGACCGAGGGACGCACCGACCTGGGCGGCTCCACGCTCATCCAGGTCGAGATGGGGGCCTACGACATCAACGGCAACCCCGCCCCGTGGGTGGACTCCTCCGCCGCGGGCCTCGGCCTCGACTCCTGGCGCTTCGACCTCGGCACCGCCGCCGTGGGCGGAAACGCGATCGAACTCGAGGGCCCCTTCACCGTGATCGCCTCCGGGCTCGCGGCCTTCGACTCCTCGGGCGCCCTGCTCGGCGAGTCCCCCCTGACCCAGGACGACGCCACGAGCACCACCCTCGCGGGCATCGCCACCGTCGGACTCGGCGGCGAGGACATCGCCGGCTTCGACCTCACCGCCATCCAGGTCTGGTGGGAAGTCCAATTCGACACCAACGAGCCCACCGAGTGCGTCGGCGATATCAACAAGGACGGCGTCGTGGACATCGGCGACATCAACACCTTCGTCGATTCGTTCCTCAACGGCTGCCAGTAAGCACCCTCCCGCGTCCCCGCCGGGCTCGCAGCCGTCCCTCCTCGGGCACGCCCTCGTCACTCTCGAGCGCCACGCCTCGTTCTGACACGCCAAGCACACCGCAACCGGCACACCGGCCCCGCGTGACTTGTGGACCCTGAGACGCACCCGGTACCATGGGGCTCCACCACCGCCCGGAGCCCCACCATGCCACTCACCATCGAATTCCTCGGCCATTCCGGCTTCCTGCTCTCCGACGGCACCCACACCCTGGCGATCGATCCCTTCCTCTCGGGCAACCCCGTCGCGACGAAGTCCGCCGACGAGATCGCGTGCACCCACATCGGCGTGACCCACGGGCACGCCGATCACTACGCCGACGTCCCGGCCATCGCGAAACGCACCGGGGCCACCGTCTTCGCCGCGTACGAGATCTGCAACCACCTCAACGAGCAGGGGCACGAGGCCTGCGAGCCCATGAATCCCGGCGGCACCGTGGCCGCCCCCTTCGGCTCGATCACCCTCACCCAGGCCTTCCACTCCTCCAGCTTCGAGGGACGCTACATGGGCCAGCCCTGCGGCATTGTCGCCAAGATCGGCGGGAAAACCGTCTTCCACCTCGGCGACACCGCCCTCTTCGGCGACCTCAAGCTCCTCGGCGAGATGCACACCCCCGACATCGCCATCGTCCCCGTCGGCGACCGCTTCACCATGGGCAAGAAGGACGCCACCGCCGCCGCCGACCTCATCGGTGCCCCCACCGTCATCCCCTGCCACTACAAGACCTGGCCCCCGCTCGCTCAGGACCTCATCGGCTTCCACCCGCAGGCCAGCGTCGCCGAGATGCAGCCCGGCGAGTCGCGCACCTTCTGAACTCGATCACGCTGAACCCGCTCACGCGGGCGAACGGGTCATCCGAACCACCGCCGACCGCCGGCGCACGATGAACACCACGCCCCCGACGTACACAAGCAGCAGCACACCGACGAACGACCCGCCCACGATCATCTGCTGCGACGACATCGCGAACGGGTTGGCGCCCCCGCCCGCGCCGTAGCTGGTCGAACCGCCCGAGTTCGAGAGCCCCCCCTCCGCCGGCGTCGCGTTCATCAGCGCCATCATCTCGAAGCTCTGCGGGTTGTCCCGCACGCCCTCGAACAGCTCGCCCACCTGCACCGCCTCCCCGCCGAGCGCCACCGAGGTGATGTCCAGACCCGCGTGCTCCAACAGACGCTCGGCGTCGATTCCGTCGTACCCCGTCCCCTCCTCAAGCACCACACCGTCCGGATCGACCACCGTGTAGTCCCCGGTCTCGACGTCGTACTCCAGCGAGACCTCGGTCCCGACGTCGTCCCCGCTCACCTCCACCGTGATCAGCCCCGTCATCGCCCCGCCCCCCCAGTCGTGCTCCCCGTCGAACCCGACGGTCACCTGGTAGTCGGCGCTGCGGGTCATCCTGCCCGCCTCGTCGCGGATGTTGCGCGTCGGGCGGAACGACTGCGTCGTCGTGATCGCCTGCGCCGCGCCACCGAACGCCCCGACGCTGCTCACCGCCACCATCGTCGAGCCCACCATCAGCACCACGCTCGACACCACGATCATGACGACCGTCCACCCCATCAGCGCCGCCGGCAGCGACCCCGACGTCCGCAGCATCGTGTAGCGCGTGTTCACCCCGCTCTTCAGCAGGTCCGCCCCGCACTCCGAGCACCGGCCAGACTGCAGCGTGTTCAGCTCGTACCCGCACGACCCGCAGGCCCCGCCCTCACGCGGCAGCCCGCCCGGAGGCACCACCGCACGCCAGATCGCGTTCCCCGCGAGCCCCAGCGTCAGCACGCCACCCACCAGCACCAGCAGGTACGACAGCATCATCCCGACGATCATGCCCGCCAGCATACCGGCACACCCGACGCGCGGCACCAACGAAAAAGCCCGGCCGAGTGGCCGGGCTTTGTGGATCAGGTTCTCAGGATCCTGGCTGTCTCGACCGTCGGATCAGCGACGCCGACGGGCCGCGACCAGACCGCCCAAGCCGAGCAACGCCACGCCGCTCGGCGTCGGCACGATCGCGATGCCGCGCGCGTTCACGCCGGTCAGCAGCGTCTCGAGGTTGCTCCCGTCGAGGTCCATCTGGTAGATCGACTCGGCGACGGAATCGGAGAACACCAGCTTGTTGGTGAACTGGTTGTACACGATCTCCTGCGCCGCATCGAAACCGGACGCGATCTCGGTGATCGACACGAAGTCGCCGTTGCCGTCCAGGTCCACGCGGAAGATCGCGTCGGCGCTGCGGGCCTCGGTGATGAACAGGCTGTTCCCGACCGACGCCACGCCACGGACCTCGTCCAGCCCAGTAGACAGCCCCGTCACGGACGTGTCGCCAAGGTCAACGATCAGGTCAAGGTTCGAACTGTTCGTCGTCACGTCGCTCAGACGCCACAGCGCCGAACCACGGAGCGTCTGGCTCCCGCTGAACGCCGAGCCCGACGCATCCGACACCACGAAGGAGTCGCGAGTCTGCTCCTTGGTGATACGGATCGGCAGCGAGAACTCGTTCGTCCCCGTCGCTCCCGGACCGGTCGCCGCGGCCACCTCGGACACCACGTTCGTGCCAAGATCCAGGCCCGCGATGCCGCGGATGTAACCCGCCGGGGCACCGCCGGAGATGTTGTTCGCGGCCAGGATCTGGTTGTTCGTCGCGTCGTACGCCAGCCCGATCGGGTTCGCCAGGGGCTGACCGCTCGCCAGCGTCGTGGACACGGGCGAGCCGAACAGATCGTCCACGCGCAGCAACTGCGACGCCGGAGTCACGTCGTTGGTCGAAGGACCGTTCGCGACAAAGTACGAGCCGCCCACACGGATCAGCCCGCCAAGACGGAACTCAGAATCCGGGGCGTACGTCACAAGCCCGGCCGACGTGTTCACGCCGTCGATCCAGCGGATCGAATCCGTCAGATTGTCGGTGAACACGATGTCGCCGTCAACCTGCGCCGCCGCGCCACCTGCAAGGCCGCACACGGCCAAACATGCCAATGCCTTCATCATCTCAATCCTCCTCTTTGGTGTTTCACTCACTCACTCGCTCGCCTGCGGACCACGCAAGCGAGAACCAAGTATACGCGAACGTCAACCCATCTCCAAATGATTTTCGGACGAAACGAGCCATTGCGCCCCGGTTGCAACGCCTGGCAGAACCGGGCGAATACCCCACCCGCTCTCCGAGTCGCGACCAAGTTCACGCCCCAGAAATCGCCCCCACGATCGCCTCAAGATCGTCCGCCACCCGGATCGGGGCGTTCGCCCACGCCCCATCAAACCCGACCGGTGGGGCCTTCTCCCCAACGCCCGTGTGATACCCCACCGTCACGTCCGGATCCTTTAATTGATGCCCCGTCAGCACGCACGCCACCGTCTCGTCCGCGCCGATGACCCCCTCCTCCCGCAGCAGACGCACGCCCGCCACGCTCGCGCCGCTCGCGGGCTCGCACCCGAACCCGAAGCGCCCCACCAGCGCCTTGTGCTCGCGGATCACGTTGTCGTCCACGCTCCGCACCACGCCGTCCATGATCGACAGCGCCCGCAGCGCCTTGGGCAGGTTCACCGGGCGGTTGATCTCGATCGCGCTGGCGATCGTGCTCGCCCGTTCCCCGGCCTCGTCCATCCGGGCGAACTCCGAGGCGACCCGGTCCCGGTCGTACCGCCCCCCGTTCCATGTGATGCCCTGCTCGTTCACGATCCGGTCGAGCGTGCGGGCGCCGTGGGCGTTGATGATCGCCAGGCGCGGCAGCTTGTCGATCAGCCCCAGCATCCGCAGTTCCATGAACGCCTTGCCGAACGCGCTCGAGTTGCCCAGGTTCCCGCCCGGCACCACGATCCAGTCCGGCACCCGCCAGTCCAGCCCCTCCAGGATCCGCAGCATGATCGTCTTCTGCCCCTCCAGACGGAAGGGATTCACCGAGTTCATCAGGTAGACGCCCAGCTCAGGGCGGTCCGAGGCAATCTCACGCACCCGCGCCAGGCACGCGTCGAAGTCCCCCGCGATCTGGAGTGTCCGGGCCCCGTAGTCCAGCGCCTGACTCAACTTCCCCAGCGCGATCTTCCCCTCGCCGATGAAGACCAGCGACCGCATCCCCGTCAGCGCCGCGTACATCGCCAGGCTCGCCGACGTGTTCCCCGTCGATGCGCACGCCACCTGCTTCGCCCCCACCATCCGGGCGTGCGTGAACGCGGCCGTCATCCCGTTGTCCTTGAAACTCCCCGACGGGTTGAACCCCTCGTACTGCAGGTACACCCGCCCCCCGTTCTCCACGTCCATCCCCACCTCGCAGGCCACCGCGTCGGCCCGCTGCAGGTTCGTCCGCCCCTCCCCCACCGTCACGATGTCCGACGCGCCGTGAGCGCTCATCTTCCAGAACGGCAGCAGCTCGCGAAAACGCCACACCCCCGAAAAGTCCAGCATCGACTCGGTCGACCCGCCGCGCGTGTGATCGGCCCCCGCGGCGCTGCGCTCCTCGGCACTCGGCGAGAACGTGCTCCCCCGTCGGGCAAAGACCTCAAAGCCACGCTCGGACTCGGGCCACGCCCGGTCCCAGTCGTAGCACACGTCCAGCATCTCCCCGCACCGCTCGCACGCGGTCAGCACCCGATCGATCGGGAATTCCGCGGCGCAGTCCGGGTTGATGCACCGCTGGGCCACAAGCTCCTTGGTCGGTTCTGTGTTCACGCGTCCATCCTATCGGCGGCGAACTCCCCCCACTCCACCCCCAGTCCCACGGCCCGGCCCAGCCGCCCGAGATACTCCTCCCTCGGGATCTCCACACCCCCCATCAGCTCGATCACCGGCGTCACCATCTGCGTGTCCAGTAGCACGTACCCCCGCCGACGCAGGTGTGCCACCAGGTGCACCAGGCAGACCTTGCTCGAGCCCGTCCCGCCATGCTCGGCCCGGTGGAACATGCTCTCGCCGGCGAACAGCCCCCCCACCGTCACGCCGTACAGCCCGCCGACCAGCACCCTTTCCCCGTCCACGGCTTTCCACGCCTCCACGCTGTGGGCGTGCCCGCCCCGGTGCAGGGCCTCGTACGCCGCGACGATCCGGCCGTCGATCCAGGCCTCCTCGTCGGCCTGCCCGGCACGCGGCGCCGCGCACGACCGGATCACCTCCCCGAACGCCTCGTCACTGGTCACCTCGAACGCCCCGCGGCGCACCTGCGCCCGCACGCTCCGCGGCACCACGAACCGCCCCGCCGCGTCCCCATCCTCGATCGGGATCACCCCGCGCGGGTCCGGGCTGTACCACAGGACGTCCCCGCTCTGATGAGCCATCGGGAAGACCCCCACCCGGTACGCCTCGATCAGATCGCGAACAACCGCAGCCTCGTCCATACGGATTGCCCGCTCCTTGCCCAAACCGCCACAAACGCCCAAGCCACTGGCCCCGCTCATGATACGATACCGCAGATTCGACCAGCACGCCCTGAAAACCGCCCGCCGCCAATCCCAACAACCCCACGCGGCGGGTCTCAGCCCCGATCCCCCACCCCCCACGGGGCCAGCGCCGCACGGGAGCACGCCATGACACTCGAGAACATCGCCCACGAGATCGTCGCCTCCGAAGAAAAGTTCTTCGTGACACTCCTCACCGGGGCGGTGCTCATCGCCATGACCGTCAAGTCCATCGCGCGCGTGCTCATCTCGTTCAGCCGCGAACGCTCACGGCGCGAGATCGCCGCCTTCATCGCCGAGGGCTCCATCCCGCCCGAGCAGGGCGAGCGCCTCATGGCCGCCGGCAACCCACGAAACATCGGCTGCGGCTAAGCCCGCACAGGGAGACTCCCCATGATCGAACTCCTCGACACCGTCCCGCTCGCCTTCGACGGCGACGACATCCCCGTCGTCGCCATCATCGGGGGTATGAGCATCGCCGCGATCGCCATCATCGGCGGCATGATCTCCACCATGTCCAACAAGAAACAGGAAGAAGAGACCAAGCGCGAGATCGCCGCCTACGTCGCCGAGGGCTCCATGACCCCCGAGGACGCCGAACGCATCATCACGTCCAAGCCCAAAAAGGACTGCGGCCTGTCATGACCCCCCTGGACGCCATCCCGCTCGCGTACAACGAGGCCACCTCGGACATCGTCCTCTACGCCGTCGGCGGCGGCATCGCCATCATCGCGATCATCTTCAGCACCATGTCCGGCGTCGCCAAGACCCAGGCCCGCGAGAAGACCAAACGCGAACTCGCGGCCTACGTCGCCGAGGGCTCCATCACCCCCGACGACGCCAAGAAGATCATCGAGTCCAAAACCAAGGACGACTGAGCCTCTAAATCCTCCCCCGTCGCCGACGGGGGAGGTGTCGCCGAAGGCGACGGAGGGGGTAAAACGAGCCCCGAGCGCGAGCGAGGGGTCTCCCTGCCTTTCTCCGCGCCCCTCCGCGTCCTCCGAGTTCACACCCCTCCCCGTTCCCCCTACGCGTAACTCAACACCAACCCCCGCAAACACTCCGCCACACTCCACGCCTGCGCCACGCACCCATCCCACCGACGGGGCTCGTCCCCGTCGTACACCTCCGGGATCGAGTTCACCGAATCCACCCCCAACCGGTCGATCACCGGACGCAGCGCCCCCCGCGCCCGCTCGCGACTCGCCTCATCAAAACCTCCCGCACGCAGCACCCCCTCCGCGTACGCACCCATCAGCCACGGCCACACCGTCCCGTTGTGGTACGCCCCGTCACGCTCGAACAGGTCCCCCTCGAACCGACCCCGGTACCCCTCGCTCCCGGGCGCCAGCGTCCGCAGCCCCGCGTCCGTCAGCAGCTCCCGCTCTACCACACCGATCACGCCCGCCCGCCCCGCGTCGTCCAGCGGCCCGTGCGCCAGGCCCGCCGCGAACACCTGGTTCACCCGAACCTCGTCCGACGCCCGCCACCCCCCCCGATCACCACCCTCTGGCTCGACGAGATCGATCAACCCAGACCGCCCATCGCCGAACACACCCGCAAACGATGCCCGCACCCGCGCCGCCATGTCACGAAGCTCACCCGCACGCTCCGGATCCCCAACCAGTCCCGCCAGCGTCACCAGCGCGTGGTGCCACAGCGCGTTGATCTCCACCGCCTTCCCGAACCGCGGCGTGAACGTCACCCCGTCCCGACGCGCGTCCATCCAGGTCAGTTGCGTGGACTCGTCACCCGCCACGATCAGCCCGTCCGCGTCCGCCCCGATGTTGTAGTCCGTCCCCTCCGAATAGCATCGCACGATCTCCTCGCACGCCGGCAACAGCTCCGACTCGAAGAGCCCCCGATCCCCCGACGCCTCGACGTACCGCCCGCATGCGTGCACGAACCACAGCGAGGCGTCCACCGTGTTGTAACTCGCCCCGCCGCCGCGATCATCGAAGTTGTTCGGGATCAGCCCGCGCCGACGCGCACCCGCAAAGGTCGCCAGCGTGCGCCCAGCCTCCTCGTGACGCCCGGTCGCCAGCAGCAGCCCGTCGAGCGCGATCATCGTGTCCCGCCCCCAGTCCGTAAACCACGGATACCCGGCAATGACGCTGACCCCCTCCTTGTTACCACCTATCCGCTTCACCACGAACAGGTCCGTCGCCGCCGCGAGACGGGCCAGGCGGTCGCGGTCGTCCCCCTTCGCACCCGGGCAGCCCTCCACCACCCGCTCAACCAGTTCGGCGACGCGCTCGCGCCGCGGGTGGGCCGCGATCGCCCCCTGCTCCACGCCCTCGACCGACGCGCTCAGCGTCACCGACCCATCGCCCCGCTCCGACCCGCACACGAACGTGCCCGGCGACCACAGCCGCTCCTCACCGTCCAGCCCGCGCCGCTTCTCCCACACGTACTCGACCGGCCCCCACTCCCGCGCGCGCACCTCGAAGCGGCCCGCGTCCGTCGAAAGGTGCACGCCGAGGTGCCCGTCACGACCCGCCACCAGCACCCCCGGACGCCCCTCCGGCGTCGCCAGCTCGCGCGACACCAGACGCTCGCCCAGGCCCGCCCCGGTCTCCAACTCGTGCACGTCCCGCAACCCCACCAGCGGCGTCAGCTCCAGCACCCATCCCAGCCCCGCTCCCCCCGCAACGTCGTACCGCAGCGCACACCCGTTGTGCCCGTCCGCGACTTCCAGCGACTTCACCACCCGCACGACCCCGAAGGGCGTCTCGAACGCGTACACCCAGCGGGCCGCGCCGTCGTGCTCAAACCGCTCCAGCCCCGGATGGGCCATCAGGCGCTGCCCCTCGCCCACGAAGTGGAACCCGCTCATCCGCAGCTCGATCGGGTCCTCCCCCGGGCGCTCGATCCGCAGCACGTCGGCCACCTGTGACAGGATCATCGCCCGTCCCACCGGCGGACGCATCGCCGCGATCAGCAGCCCGTGGTAGCGCCGCGTGTTCACCCCCAGCGCCGTCCCCATCGCGAACCCACCCAGCCCGTTCGCGATCACCCACTCCGGCCACACCGCCCCCGATCGCCCCCCCCCAACAACACCCCCGCGATCCAGCACCGTCGCCCGACTCTCTCTCGTCACCTCACTCATACACCAGCGTATGCCACGCCAGCACCATTCAACCCCACCCCCCCACCCCTCACCCTGCCTTCCTCCGCGCCTCTGCGGTCCTCTGCGCCTCTGCGTACGCGTTTCGGCCTTTCCCCCCTTCCCACACAACCCAACCAAACCGTCAAGCTTCCGTTGCGACCCCCGATTCCCCGTTGACCCGCCCCAGCCCGAAGCCTTGAATACGCATGGGCACCCTCACCGACACATCCAGCGGCATTTCCTCCACCCCGGACAACACCACCCCGGGGCGTTCGACGTACCCTGACCCCATGACCACGGACCCGAGCGCCAGCAAGATCGTCGCCGAGGGCATCACCTTCGACGACGTCCTCCTCATCCCGCAGCGCTCCGCGGTCATGCCCGCCGAGGCCGACACCTCGTCCCGCCTCACCACCAACATCCGCCTCCACATCCCCCTTGTCTCGGCCCCCATGGACACCGTGACCGAGTCCCGCCTCGCCATCGCCCTCGCCCAGCACGGCGGGCTCGGCATCATCCACAAGAACATGCCCGTCGAGGCCCAGGCACGCGAGGTCGTCAAGGTCAAACGCTCCGCCAACGGCGTCATCCAGGACCCCATCACCCTCGGACCCGAGGACCCCGTCTCGCTCGCCCGCCAGATGATGCGCTCCCACGGCGTCTCCGGCTTCCCCGTCACCGACGACGGCTCCACCGCGCTCCGCACCAAGGGCAAGGTCGTCGGCATCCTCACCACCCGCGACCTCAAGTTCGTCGAAGACGAGTCCACCCTCGTCCGCGACATCATGACCACCGCCAACCTCATCTCCGCCGAGCCCGGCACCACGCTCGCCCAGGCCGCGGTCATCCTCAACGAGAACAAGGTCGAGAAGCTGCTGCTGCTCAACCCGGACCGCACCCTCGCCGGCCTCATCACCATGCGCGACATCGAGCGCCTCAGCCGCTACCCCGACGCCTGCGTGGACAGCCGCGGGCGACTCCGCTGCGGCGCCGCCGTGGGACCGGGCCAGTACGACCGTGTCGAGGCCCTGATCGAGGCCGGCGTGGACCTCATCACCCTCGACACCGCGCACGGCCACTCCAAGAACGTCCTCGACTCCCTCGCCCATATCAAGCAGCACCACGACATCGACGTGATCGCGGGCAACATCGCCACCGCAGAGGCCGCACGCGACCTCGCCGAGGCCGGGGCCGACGCCGTCAAGGTCGGCATCGGGCCCGGCTCGATCTGCACCACGCGCGTCGTCACCGGCGTGGGCATGCCCCAGATCTCCGCGGTCATGAACGCCGTGGCCGGCATCCGCGACTCGGGGCGCGACGTCCCCGTCATCGCCGACGGCGGCATCCGGTTGTCGGGCGACATCGCCAAGGCACTCGCCGCGGGCGCCAGCACCGTCATGATGGGCTCCCTCTTCGCCGGCCTCGACGAGTCACCCGGCGAGCTCGTCATCTCCGGCGGACGACGCTTCAAGGCCTACCGCGGCATGGGCTCCGAGGGCGCCATGTCCAAGGGCTCCGCCGACCGCTACCGCCAATCCGAGAAGCTCGACCACACCGGCACCCAGACCCAGAAGTTCGTCCCCGAGGGCGTCGAGGGACTCGTCCCCTACCGCGGCTCCCTCGCCGAGTTCGTCTACCAGCTCGTCGGAGGCCTGCGCTCCGCGATGGGCTACACCGGGTGCGCGTCCGTAGACGACTTCCGCACCAACGCCCGCTTCGTCCGCGTCTCGGGCGCGACCGTCGTCGAGAACCACCCCCACGACATCCGCATCACCAAAGAGTCGCCCAACTACATGGTCGAACAGCACCGCGGCGAGTAACGCACCAGGGTGGCGTGGAGACGGCGCAGCCTTCTCCACGTTTCTTCATACGAGCCCGGAGCGCCAGCGACGGGACCGCCGCATGTCCTCTTCGGGTTGCACACTGCTCGTGCACCCCACGCGCCCCGGTATCCTGCCCACCATGCTCCGATTCCTCCTCGCAGTCGCACTCCTCCCACTCACCGCCTCCGCGCAAGACACACCAACCACAACCCCTCCCAACATCCTCCTCGTCTTCGCCGACGACCTCGGCTACAACGAGCTCGGCTCCTATGGCCAACAGAAGATCCAAACCCCCGTCCTCGACCGGCTCGCCGGCGAGGGCCTCCGCTTCACACGCTTCTACTCCGCCTCCACCGTCTGCGCACCCGCCCGGGCATCCCTGATGACCGGCCTCCACTCCGGCCTGGCCCCCATCCGGGGCAACACCGAGGCCGGCGGCTGGGGCCCCGAAGCGCCCGAGGGCCAGCGACCCCTGCCCGATGAATTCATCACCATCGCCGAGCGACTCCAGAGCGCCGGCTACGCCACCGGCGCCTTCGGCAAGTGGGGACTCGGCGGACCCGGCTCCGAAGGACACCCCAACTCCCAGGGCTTCGACCACTTCTACGGCTACCTCTGCCAGCGCGTCGCGCACAACTTCTACCCCACACACCTCTGGCGCAACCACGACGTAGACGTGCAGCACAACAACAACTATTTCCGCGCCCACCAGCGCCTCGCCGAGTCCCTCCCCGACGAAGACACCTACTACGACCTCTACGGCGGTGCCGAAGGACAGGATTACTCCGCCGAATCGATCATCGACGAGGCCGAACGCTGGATCGCCGACACGCACGAGGCCGACCCCGACCGGCCCCTCTTCCTCTACTACCCCACCACCATTCCCCACGTCGCCCTGCAGGCCCCGCGCGAGTGGATCGACCGGTACCCGCGCGACTGGGACCTCCCACACGACCAGACCGACGACCCCGCGCCCGACACCGACCCCGCCACCGGGCACTACCTCGGATCGCGCGGCTACACCCCCCACCCACGCCCACGCGCCGCGTACGCCGCGATGATCTCCTACTTCGATGACTCCGTGGGTCGCCTGCTCGAAGCCCTCGACGCCGCCGGTCGCCTCGACAACACCCTCGTCATCGTCACCTCCGACAACGGCACCACCTTCGCCGGCGGCGTGGACCGGCACTTCTTCGACTCGCTGTCCAACCTGCGCGGCTACAAGACCAACCTCTACGAGGGCGGCATCCGCGTCCCATGCCTCGTCTGGTGGCCCGGGCACGTCCCCGCCGGCACCACTACCGACACCCCCACCATTCTGACCGACCTGTACGCCACCCTCTGCTCCATCGCGGGCGACGAGACCACGCAGAGCTTCGATCGCGCGATCCCGCCCACCTCGCTCGACCTCACGGGCCTCCTGACCAACCCGGCCACCACGCCCGACCACCTCGGCGCACGCGACGTGCTGTACTGGGAGTTCCCCGAGGGCAAGAAGTCGCAGGCGGTGCTGCTGGACGGTCGCTACAAGGCCATCCGCCCCAACCTCACCGACCTCCCCGCCCCC
>Ga0209578_10001108_pt1 | contig 26282 bp, 22 predicted proteins | sample tdAd472_FD_187127 | JGI IMG/M metagenome (GOLD analysis project Ga0209578, IMG submission 187127) | Marine sediment microbial communities from the Atlantic coast under amendment with organic carbon and nitrate - tdAd47.2 (SPAdes)... | ecosystem: Environmental > Aquatic > Marine > Coastal >...
GAAGCGTGCCGCGAAGCTCGAGACGATGGCAAAAGAGGCCGAAGGCAAGGGCCGTCTGGTCACCGCGCGCCGGCTCTATCATCGCGCGGCCCTGTGCTTCGGCCGGGCCCAGCATCTGGTGCCGGTCCATCGCAACCCCAACAAGGAAGACTGGTACCGCGCCCTCTACCGTAACTACGACAAGCTGATCGCGCTGTCGGATGGTGCGATGGAGAAGGTCTCGCTGGAATTCACGCCGGGGCACAAGGTTCACGCCGTGTTCCACAAGGCGCCTGGCGACGGGCCGAAGCCGACCGTGCTGATCATCCCGGGCATGGACGCGCTGAAGGAAGATGTCGGCAACCCGTTCGAGAATGACTACACGATCCGCGGCATGAACATCTGCTGCATCGACGGCCCGGGACAGGGGGAGTGCAACTTCAATGAGACCTGGCTCACCGCGGACAATTACCAGAAGGCCGCGTCGGCCGTGATCGACTGGCTGGTTGCGCGCGACGATGTCGATGGCGACAAGGTCGGTGCGATGGGCATGTCCATGGGTTCGCGCTGGGGCGTGCAGGTCGGCGCCGCCGACAAGCGCGTGAAGGCCGTCGTCGGCCAGATGGCCAATGTCGGCACCTTCGACATCATCTTCGAGCAGGCCCAGCCCAACTTCAAACGCATCTTCATGTACATGACCGGCTACACCGACGAAGACGCCTTCGACGAACATATGAAGACCCACGACCATCTGCCGGACGTGGCCAAGGAGTTGACCGTGCCCCACCTGCTGGTGGCCGGCGACATGGACGAGCTGTGCACGCCCCAGGACATCGAGACCTTCCGCGCCAATCTGGCGGGGCCGACCGAGCTCTGGCTGTATGAGGGTATCTTCCATCCCATGGGTGAGGTCTCGGCGGAAATCTATCCCGCCATGGCGGACTGGATGCTGACCACCCTGAACGAGGGGCGGCCCGCCGGATACAACCACATGGCCTATGTCGAGGAAGGCACGACGCTCGCCGAGCACGAGCACGGCTGACCGGGCGCAATCGACGCGGTGAAACGGTGGTGAAACTGTCATAGTCTGGGCTGGAAAGGACCTCCGCCCAATGCACGATCACGCCATACCCTTCCTGCGCGAAGTCGTCGTCTTCCTGGTGATCGCGGCGATTCTTGTGCCGCTGTTCCAGCGGGTTCGGGTCAGCCCGGTGTTGGGTTTCCTGCTCGCCGGCGTGGTCATCGGCCCGTTCGGCCTGGGGGCGTTTGCCGAACGGTCCAGCTTCCTCGGCTATGTCACGATTACGGACGTCGAGAGCGTGCGGGTCCTCGCTGAATTCGGCGTGGTCTTCCTGCTCTTCCTGATCGGCCTTGAGCTTTCGGTCGGGCGTCTCTGGTCCATGCGGAAGTTCGTTCTGGGGCTCGGATCCGCGCAAGTGCTGGTGACTGGGCTGGTGATCGGTGCCATCGCATTCGCCTGGGGCAATTCGATCAACGCCGCGATCCTCATCGGTGCGAGCTTCGCCTTGTCCTCGACCGCCGTGGTGGTCGAGGAGCTGATGCGCCGCAAGGAGTTCTCGACCCGGGTCGGGCGGGCGTCCTTCTCCGTGCTGCTGTTTCAGGATCTGTCGGTGGTGCCGATCCTGATTCTTGTGTCCGTCTTCACGGGCGCGGCGGGCGGCAGTTTTCTTGAGGCCTTGGCCGTCGGCTTCGGGATCGCGCTTGCGGCTGCCGCGGCGATATTCATTCTGGGCCGGATTGTATTGCGGCCATTGTTCCGACTGGCCGCATCGGCCCGGGCACCGGAATTCTTCGTCGCGATCACGCTCCTCACCGTCATCGGTACTTCGGCGGCGACGGCGGCGGCGGGTCTCAGCCTCGCATTGGGTGCCTTTCTGGCCGGGTTGTTGCTGGCCGAGACAGAATTCCGGCATCAGATTGAAGTCGATGTGCAGCCCTTCAAGGGGCTCTTGATGGGGCTGTTTTTCCTGACCGTCGGAATGAGTATCGATCTGCAGGTCTTCGCCGATCTTGCGTTGCTGATAATTCTGTCTGTCGTCGGCCTGATCGCCCTCAAGGCCGGGCTGTTGACGGTCCTGGGCCGGTTGTTCGGCCTGCCGCTTTCCGCTGCCGTGCACACCGGAATCCTGCTCGGGCAGGCAGGGGAGTTCGGCCTGCTTGTGGTCGGTCTGGCCATTGTCGGCGGTGTTATCCCGGTGGAGACCGGCCAGTTTTTCCTGATTGTTGCCGGGCTCGCGATGATGGTGACACCCGCACTGGCCATCGCCGGTGCGCGTGTGGGGCACTGGATGGAACGTGGTGCTTCCCGGTCGCTTGAACCCGCGCCCGACGAGATCGCTGAACTTGGTCGTCATGTGATTATTGCCGGATACGGCCGCGTCGGGGCTGCCATCGCCGCGCTGTTGCGCGAGGAGCGCATCAACTATGTGGCGCTCGATCTGGATTCGGGACTGGTGAGAAATCTGCGCGCGCGCGATGAGCCCGTGTATTTCGGCGACGGACGCCGGGCCGATGTGTTGGCGAAAGTCGGCGCCGAGCGCGCGAGCGCGATCGTGTTGACTCTGGATGTGGAACAGGATGCCGAGAATGCGGTGCGCGATATCCGCACGCGCTGGCCGGACGTCCAGGTGTATGCCCGCGCGCGCGATCTCGAACATGCCGCCGAACTCGATGCCGCCGGGGCGACGCGGACGATCCCCGAACTCGCGGAATCGAGCCTCCAGATGGGGGCGTTCGTGCTGACTGGCCTGGGACTGCCGCCCGACGCGGTGAGCACGCTTGTCGATCGGCTGCGCGATGGCGGCTATGAAGGTATATGAAGCCGGGGTAAAAATCGGGAAATTGAAGGGGGAGTAACGACGATGCCGAAACCACAATTGCGGGCCGAGCAGGGCTGGATTTTCGATAATTTCCTGATGCTGTCGGACAACGAGGATGTCTTGCATCCTGGCATCATGGGCAACCGGCTCGAACGGGGGACCAAGTTCGAGGATCTGAACGCGGTCTATTCCAAGGTCTCCGGCCGCCGGTCCTTCCCCAAGGCGTGGGGCAAGCGCGCCGCCGTGCTTGAGGGTATGGCGAGGGACGCCGAGGCGCGCGGGCGTTTGTATACCGCCCGCCAGCTCTATCACCGCGCCGCGATCTGCTTCGGCCGCGCTCAACATCTGATCCCGGTCCATGGCCAGGCCCAGAAGGTCGAATGGTTCGAGGGTCTGTATCGCTGCTACGACCGGGTCGTCGAATGGTCCGGCGGCGCCATGGAATCCAAGACCATCGAATTCGCACCGGGCCAGTATGCCTACGCGACATTCCACAAGGCCCCTGATTTGAATGGGGGCGACGGCCCTAAGCCGACGATCATCGCGCTGCCCGGCATGGACCAGGTCAAGGAAGACGTCTGCAACCCGTTCAACAACGAGTTCATCCCCCGCGGCATGAATGTCTGCGCCATCGACGGGCCGGGGCAGGGGGCGTGCAACCGCGACGGCACCTGGCAGACCGAGAACAATTACGAGCAGGCCGCCTCGGCGGTCGTCGACTGGCTGGTCACCCGCGACGACGTGGATGCCGACAAGATCGGCATCTTCGGCATGTCCATGGGCTCGCGCTGGGGTGTGCTGATCGGCGCGGCCGACCCGCGCATCAGCGCGGTGTGTGGCCAGATGGCCAATGTCGGCTCGTTTGACATGATCTTCGAGCAGGCTCAGCCCAACTTCAAACGCATCTTCATGTATATGGCCGGCTACAGCGATGAGGGGGAGTTCGACGAATTCGTGGCCCGTCTGGCCCATCTGCCTGACGCGGCGCAGGGTCTGAAGGTCCCCCATCTTCTGGTGGCGGGCGACATGGACGAGCTCTGTTCACCCGACGATATCGCGACGTTCCGCGCCGGGCTGGGCGGGCCGACCGAACTCTGGCTCTATGAGGGCGTGTTCCACCCCATGGGCGAGGTCGCCGGGCAGATCTATCCGGGCATCGCCGACTGGCTGCTCGAATCCCTGACCAATGGGCGCCCCGATGGCTACGAGAAGACCGTCTATGTGGAAGACGGCACGACCCTGGCCGATTATGATCACGGCTAAGCAGGAGGAAGCGACATGACCCGGTTCAAGGACTACACACCGGCGGGCGTGATCCCCGCCGCGATCCTCGCCTTCGACGAGGATTTCGCGATCAACGAAGCCGAGACCCGGCGCCACCTGTCCTTCGTGGCCGCCACAGACGGCATCAGCGCCGTCACGGTGAACGGCCATTCTTCCGAAATCCACGCCTGCTCCTTCGACGAGCAGCGCGCCATCCTCGATGCCGCCATGGACGAGATTGGCGACCTGGTCCCCCTGATTAACGGTGTGTATGCCGACGGCAGCCACGAGGCCGCGAAGATCGCGAAGATGGCCGAGGCGGGTGGCGCGTCCGCGCTGCTGTGCTTCCCGCCCCATTCCATGGGCATGGGCGGCATCCGCCACCGGCCCGAGATGGCGATGGCCCATTTCAAGACCATCGCCGATGCCACGGACCTGCCTCTGATCGTGTTCCAGTATGGGGACGAACTGGCCTACTCGCTGGACACGTTGGTTACGCTGGCCGAGGAGATCCCGTCGATCAAGGCGGTGAAAGACTGGTCGCCGCCCCAGGTCCACGGGCGCCATATCAAGGTGCTGCAGAGCCTGTCCCGGCCGGTGAATGTGCTGTCGACCAACTCCGCCTGGATGATGTCGTCGCTTGTCATGGGTGCGAACGGTCTGTTGTCCGGCGCCGGGTCGGTGATCGCCGACATGCAGGTGGCGCTGTTCCGCGCCGTGCAAAACGACGACCTTGCGACCGCACGCGATGTTGCCGACCGCATGTGGCACGCCACCGAGGCCTTCTACGCCGACCCCTTCGGCGACATGCACAACCGCATGAAGGAAGCGCTGGTCCATCTCGGCCGCCAGGACCGGGCCGTGGTCCGTCCGCCGCTGGTCAAGCTGCCCGGCGCCGAGATCGCCCGGATTGGTGACGCCATGGCGGCCGCGGGGCTGACGCGGGACGGGTTCGAGGTTCGCGAAGCCGCAGAATAGGTCGCCGCCAAATTCGGTCTTGGTTCCGCAACAGCGCGCCCTGTGCTATCCCCCGCGCTTCCATGCTGACACTGAACAACATCACCGCGCGTCTGGGCGGCCAGACGATCCTCGAAGGTGCCACCGCCATGCTGCCGACCGGCAGCCGGGTGGGGCTGATCGGGCGCAATGGCGCGGGCAAGTCGACCCTGCTCAAGATCATCGCCGGGCTTCTCGAGGCCGACGACGGTTCGGTCGAGACCCCGCGCGGCACCAGGATCGGCTATGTGGCCCAGGAGGCGCCGGGCGGCCCGATGACGCCGTTCGAGATGGTGCTCGCCGCCGACACCGAGCGCGTGGATCTGCTGGCCGAGGCCGAAACGGCGACCGACGCCGAACGCATCTCCACCATTCACGAGCGGCTTGGAATCATCGACGCCCATGGCGCGCCCGCGCGGGCCGCACGCATCCTGGCCGGGCTCGGCTTCGACGAAGACGGCCAGCACCAGCCGCTGTCGTCCTTCTCGGGGGGCTGGCGCATGCGCGTGGCGCTGGCGGGGCTGCTGTTCTCGCGGCCCGACTTGCTGCTGCTCGATGAGCCGTCGAACCATCTGGATCTCGAGGCCGCACTGTGGCTTGAGAACTTCCTGAAGACCTATCCCGCCTCGATGGTGGTGGTCAGCCATGAGCGTGACCTGCTCAACAATGTGGTCGATCACATCCTGCATGTGCAGGGCGGGGCGATCAGCCTCTATCCCGGCGGCTACGACGCGTTCGAGAAAATTCGCGCCGAACGCCTCAGTCAGATCGCGTCCATGCGCGTCAAACAGGAAGAAAAGCGCGCCAAGCTTCAGGCCTATGTGGACCGCTGGCGCTACAAGGCCCACACGGCCCGCCAGGCCCAGAGCCGGATGAAGGCGCTGGCCCGCATGGAGCCCATAACGGCGGCGGCGGAAGACCCCAGCCTGGTGTTCGATTTCCCGAGCCCCAAGGAGCTGCGCCCGCCGCTGATGGTGCTGGACCGTGCGGCCGTCGGCTATGTCGCCGACACGCCGATCCTGTCGAATCTGAGTCTGCGCATCGATCCCGACGACCGGATCGCGTTGCTCGGCCGCAACGGCAACGGCAAGACCACCCTGGCCCGCCTGCTGGCCGGCCAACTTGAGGCCATGGCCGGCGACGTGACCGCCAGCAGCAAGCTGCGCGTGGGCTATTTCGCCCAGCATCAGGTCGAGGAGCTGGTCGCGGCCGACACCCCGCTGCAGCACATGGCCCGGCTGTTGCCCGACGCCAACCCGGGCATGGTGCGCAACCAGCTCGGCCGATTCGGCTTTTCCGGCGAGAAGGTGCATCTCGAAGTCGGCAAGCTGTCGGGCGGCGAGCGGGCGCGCCTGGCATTGGCCCTGATCACCCGCGATGCGCCCCATATTCTGATCCTCGATGAGCCGACGAACCATCTGGATGTGGACGCCCGCGAGGCGCTGGTCCAGGCCCTGAATGCGTTCGACGGCGCCGTCGTGGTGGTCAGCCATGACCGGCATCTCTTGGAAATGACCGCGGACCGGCTGATCCTGATCGACGCCGGCACCGCGCGGGAGTTCGACGGCAGTCTCGATGACTATCGCGATCTCCTGCTGGGGCGCGGGCAGAGCAAGTCCCGCGAGAGTTCCGGCCCGGATGCTGCGCCCAAGGAGAAACGCGGCAACAAGAAGGATGCGCGCCGGGCCGCCGCCGAGGCGCGCGAGCGCACAAAGGACCTGCGCACCCGCGCGCGCAAGGCCGAGCAGGAGATGGCGAAACTGACCGAGCAGCGCTCCGCAATCGATCGCGCCATGTTCGACCCGGACAGCGCCGAGGCGCCCTATAAGAATCAGGCAATGACCGAGTTGATGAAGCTGCGCGGCGAGATCGAGAAGAAGCTGGACGCTGCGGAGGCGACCTGGCTGGAAGCCAGCGAGGCGCTCGAGACCGCTCAGGCGGCGGAGTAAGTCACCAGGGCCGCGCTAGTCGGCGCCGATATCCCAGAACAGGCCGGCCATGATCTGCAGTCCTTCGCGCGCGACGGAGGCGAGCATGTGCTCGTTCGGCGCGTGCTGGTTGCAGCCGGCATAGGAGTGGGGAATCCACACCGTGGGCATGTCCAGGTCCTCGGCGAAGATATCGTTGGGGATGCCGCCGCCGATGTTGGGGATCAGCGCAGCGGTGCCGCCACCGTTGTCGCCGAGAGTCTGATTTACGGACGCCAACGCCCGCTGCACCCATTCGTTCGTCGGATCGGACCGGGTCGCCCGCATTCCCGCCATCCGGGTCGGGGTCACGTCGATGTCGCGAAAACCATGCGCATCCAGATGGCGGCGCAGCGCGGGCAGGATATCGTCCGGGTCGGTGCCGACCACATAACGGAGCTGGCACACCGCGCGCGCGGCGGGCGCGATCGCGTTCTGGGGCCGTTCGGGGTTGCCGAGATCGAGGGCGAGCACGGCGAAGCTGTTCCAGCCATAGACCCGTTCCTCGGGGCTCAGATTCGCTTCGCCCCAGTCGGTGTCGATGTCGGGGCTGCCGTCACCGCCCGACACCTTCACGTTCGCCAGCAGCGCGCGGATGTCCGGGGTGAGGGAGGTCGGGCGCCATTCGGGCACGGCGATCTGGCCGCGCGCATCGGTCAGGCTGGCGATGGCATGAGACAGCACGATCCCCGGGTCACGGATCAGCCCGCCCCAGTTGCCCGAATGATGGGCGCCGTCACGCAGCTTGAGCGCGAGCTCGAAGTTCACCAGCCCGCGTGAGCCGAGCACGATGGTGGCCCGTGCCGGGTCGAGGCGCGGCCCGTCTGACGCAATGAGCACGTCCGCGCGCAGCCGGTCGGCATGCTGGCGGCAGAATTCGCGCAGGCCGCGCGAGCCCATTTCCTCGTCGCTTTCCAGCAGGATCTTGCAGTTGAAGCCCAGTTCTTCGCGCTCGGCGATGACCGCGCGCAGGCCGCCGATGTTGGTCCAGTGCTGCCCCTTGTTGTCGGCGGTGCCGCGGCCATAGAGCCGGTCGCCGTCCGGGGTGACGGTCCAGGGCGCGAGCCCGGCGCGCCATTTGTCGTCCTGGCCCGCGACCACGTCGCCATGGCCGTAGATCAGGACTGACGGCCGGTCATCGCCCTCGTGGCGCGTGGCCAGCAGCACAGGGCCGGCGCCCGGGTCCGGGTTGTCGAGGATATCCAGCGTGAAACCCAGCGCCGCGAGCGCCGGGCCGACGACATCGCTGAAATAGCTCGCGAGCGCCGGATGGGCACCCGGAAGCTGGCTTTGGGTCGGGTGGGCGACCAGCCGCGCCAGCCCGGTGACGAAATCGCCGCTGTCGAAATGTTCAGCCGCGCGCGCGACCGCGCCCTCGCGGCTGGCCGTCATGACGGGTCCTTCGGGCGCCTAGGCGCGTTCGTAGGAATCGCGCGACAGCTTGGTGACGTCCTTACCTTCGATGCGGATCAGGCGTGTCTCGCCGGCGCGCTTTGGCGAATGCAGGCGGCCTGTCGGGTAGGCGACCGCCATGCCCGGGTCCAGGTCGTAGGACTTGGTCGGCTTTACCTTGCCGGGCGTGTCGCCCTTGGGTGGTTCGATCTTTTCATACTCGGTCATCACGGTCTGGCCGGTGGCCTGGCCGTAGATCGCCCAGGTCGGGCCATGGTCGTGGGGCGGTGCCTCATTCGTTCCCTTGAAGACATGCGCGCAAATGCAGAATCCGAGATCGGGGTCTTCGTAAAGAACCTTGCGGTTGGCATCGTTGTCGGGGCCGAGATGCGCATCGATGAATTCCTGGTCCGCGAGGAATTTTTCGACGACCTTCCGCACCTGCTCGAGCCCGGCTTCGCTCGAATCCTTGGTGAGAATTTGGCGGCAATCTTCGGCAAACTGGTCAACTGTGAGCGCCATTTCGGTGGTCCTCCTGTATCGATCGCCGGCGTCGGCCGGTCGCTTTTGAGTATCTGCGCGCTATCATGCACCGGACCCGCAACGAATCTCAATACACGTGTGTTTACTGTAGAATGGCCGCCATGGATTCCGAGACATTACGTAGCGCCTTGAGGGCGGAAAACGAGATCGCGCTGCTCGATCTGCGGGAGCAGGGCGAGTTTGGCACCTGTCATCTGTTCTGGGCGGTGAATACGCCGCTGAGCCGGCTTGAGTTCGAGGTTCCCCGGCTGGTTCCCCGGCGCGGTACCCCGATCGTCGTCACCGCAGCCGGTGACGCGGGTCTCGCGGCGCACGGGGCGGCGGCATTGACCGCGCTGGGGTATACCGACGTTTCGATCTGTCCCGACACACCCGATGAGTGGGCCGCCGCCGGGTTCACCCTCTATTCGGGCATCAACGTGCCCAGCAAGGCGTTCGGCGAGGTGGTCGAGCATCATTACGGCACGCCATCGGTGGCGGCGTCCGAACTCAAGGCGATGCAGGATCGCGGCGACGATCTGGTGGTCCTCGATTCCCGCACCTTCGCCGAATACCACAACATGAACATTCCCCGGGGCATCAGTGTGCCGGGCGGCGAGCTCGCCTACCGGGTGCGCGATCTGGCGCCCTTGGAGGAGACGCTCGTCGTGGTTAATTGCGCGGGACGCACCCGCAGCATTCTCGGCGCCCAGTCGGTCATCAACGCAGGCATTCCCAATAAGGTCGTCGCGCTCGAAAACGGCACGATGGGGTGGCACCTTGCCGGGCTCGAACTGGAACACGGCCGCACGGACCGGTTTCCCCCGGGCGATCCCGAAAGCCTCGATGCGGCGATCGCCATGCGCGATCGGATCGCGGTTGAACATGGCATCGAGACAATTGATTGCGCCCGTCTTGCCCGATGGCAAAACGAGGCCGATAGCCGCACGCTGTATCTGCTCGATGTGCGCGACCCGGATGAGTTCGCCGCCGGGCATCTGCCGGGATCGCGATCGGCGCCCGGCGGACAGCTGGTCCAGGCGACGGATTTCCAGATCGGGGTGCCCAACGGGCGCATCGTCCTGATCGACGACACAGGCGTCCGCGCCACCATGACCGCCCACTGGCTGGTGCAGATGGGATATCCCGATGTGTTCGTGCTTGAGGACGGGCTTGCGGGTGAACTCGAAACGGGCGCCGACGGCGAACCGCTATCCACGAACGCCGCGGTGATCGATGTCGATGCCCTGGCGGCCCGTCTTCCCGATGGTGACGTATTGGTGCTCGATCTTTGCGAGAGCCGGGTGTTTCGAAGGGGGCATATTCCCGGTGCGAAATGGGCCATCCGTTCGCGGATCGTCGGGATGGGACCCGCGCTGCCGGACACGGGCACGCTGGTTCTCACCTCCGATGACGGGCGGCTCGCGGCGCTCGCGGTCGAGGAAGCGCAGGCCCTCACGAACGCCGGGGTGCTGGTGCTGTCCGGCGGTACCAACGCCTGGATCGCGGCGGGGCACGCGACCGAGGCCGATCCCAGATATCCGGCCGACGAAGATTGCATCGACGTCTATTTGCGCGCCTATGACCGCAACACCGATGTCGAAGCGCGGATGCAGGAGTATATCGACTGGGAGGTCGCCCTGATCGAACAGATCGCCGCCGACGACGATGTCGCGTTTCGGCTGGGCCCGAACCCATGACCTCGCCACGCCAACTCCATCTGAACCTGTTCATCCAGTCACGGGGCCACCACGAAGCCGCGTGGAACCATCCCGACGCGTCGCCCATGGGGCTGATGGATGTCGGTTATTATCAGGGGATCGCGCAACGGGCCGAGGAAGGGCTGTTCGATTCTATCTTCTTCGCCGATATCCTCGCCGCAACGGATGATGCCGCGCTGACTGGCAAGGTCTGGCTGGAGCCGATCACCCTGCTGGCCGCGATTGCGGCGGTGACCGAGCGGATCGGGCTGATCGCGACCGCGTCGACCACCTACTCATTGCCGTTCAACCTCGCCCGTCAGTTCTCCTCGATCGATCACATCAGCAACGGTCGCGCGGGCTGGAACATCGTCACCACCTGGATGAAGGATGCCGCGCGCAACTTTGGCGACACGCGCGATATCAGCCTGGATGACCGTTATGTCTTCGCCGAGGAGTTCGTCGAGATCATCAAGGGGCTCTGGGACAGCTGGGCCGATGATGCGGTGATCGACGACCGGGCGAATGGCATCTACGCGCGGCCCGAACGTATCCGTGCCATTGACCATGATGGGCCGCATTACTCGGTCGCCGGGCCGCTGAATCTTCCGCGCTCACCTCAGGGACGGCCGGTGCTGGTGCAGGCGGGCTCGTCGGATACAGGCCGGAACTTCGCGGCCCGCCATGCGGAGGCGATCTTCACGGCGCATCTCGAGAAGGCGACGGCGCAGGAATTTTATGCCGACATCAAGGCGCGCCTCGTCAAGGTGGGTCGCAAGCCCGACCAGGTCCTGGTTCTGCCGGGGGTGAACCCGATGATCGCGTCGACGGAGACGGAGGCCAGGCGTCTGGTCCGGGAATTGAATGAGAGCGCTGACCCGGAGGCCGGTCGGCGGACCCTGTCGAGCCGGTTTGGCGGGCATGACTTCTCCCATTTGTCCCTCGACGAAGTGTTGAAGCCCGACGACTTCCCCCATCCCGACACCGTTGAGGCCTCGCGCAGCCGCGCGGTGATGGTTGTGGGCCTTGTCGCGCGCGAGCGTGTGACGTTGCGCCAGCTCCTGGCGAAGCTGGCGGGTGCGCGCGGCCACTTTACCTTTGCGGGCACGCCCGAGCAGGTGGCGGATCTGATCGAGGATTGGTTCCGCGACGGCGCCGCCGACGGCTTCAACGTCATGCCGCCGATTTTTCCCGGCATGCTCGACGCGTTTATTGACGAGGTTGTCCCGATCCTTCAGGCGCGCGGGCTGTTTCGGACCGAATATACGGGCACGACCCTGCGCGAACATTATGGGCTCGACCGCCCGGCGGCGTGGTCCTGACGCCACGCACGCGACAAATGTGAGCTAGTCCCACTTCCGCCCGGGCATGTGGTTGAACAGGCTCCGCGCCATCCCGCCATCGATATCGAGTGTGGAGGCGGTCACGTAGGACGCGGCGTCCGACAACAGATACAGAATGCCTTCGGCAATATCCTCGGGCTGGCCGACGCGGCCCAGCGGCGTCACGTCGGCGCGGGCCTGTTTGACCGCCGGATCGCGCATATAGGCCGTGAGTGGTGTCTCGGTGTGGCCCGGGCAGACCGCATTGACGCGAATCTGGTGTTCTGCCCACTCCAGTCCGAATTGGCGTGACAGCATGATCACGCCGGCTTTCGTGGTGCTGTAGGCGCCCGCCAGATTGTAGGGTTGTAGCCCGCCGGTCGACGATAGGATTACCACCGCGCCGGGCACCTTGTTGTCGATCCACCAACGGCCCGCCGCCTGGGTCATCAGGAATGTGCCGGTTAGCCCCACATCGAGTACCTTGTGCCAATCCGCGAGGGAAAGATCTTCAAGCGGTCCCGGGCCCATGCGTATGGCACTGTTCACCAGCCCGTCGAGACGCCCGAACGTTGCAACTGCGAACGCGACGCCGGACGCACAGGATGCCGGGTCGGCGACATCGATCGGGGCGAATGCCGCCGCGTCGCCGATTTCGTCGGCGATGGCGCCACCGAGCGCCTCATCGACGTCGCCGATGATCACTTTTCCGCCATCGCGCACATACCGGCGCGCGGTCTCCGCGCCGATACCGCTGGCACCGCCGGTGATGATGCAAACCCTATTTTCGAAACGTGCCATGCCACGCCCCCTGTTTTTCCCCAAACCAGTGTAGCCGAGTTCGAGTTCGGGTGGCAGGTGACGGCCCTGGTGGCATACGCGACTTGATTTCGCGTTGAAGTCGGCACCCAATAGGGACATGACCCAGAAACTGGATCTTGAGAGCTGGCGGGAGAATCTCCTTGCAGAGCGGGCGACCCTGAAGGATGCGAGTGCCGCAACGTCCGACAGCCGCACACCTGTGACTCTCGATCAGCAGTCTGTCGGCCGCCTGTCGCGGATGGACGCGATGCAGGTGCAGGCAATGCACCAGGCAGAAGAGGAGCGGCGCCAGCTTCGGCTGCGACTCATTTCAGCGGCGTTGTCTCGGCTCGACGAAGGCGAGTATGGCTACTGCATGACGTGTGGCGTCGATATCCCGGCGAAGCGCTTGTCGATTGACCCGGCGGCGGCCCAATGCGTTGATTGCGCAAAGTGAAGCTGATCGTCACAGGTATCTAGAAAGACCATTATGCGACGTAGAAGAAACGTAAAGGTCCTGGCGACCCTCGGGCCGGCGAGCGCATCGGAAGAGATGATTCGCGCACTGTTCCAGGCCGGCGCAGACGCCTTCCGTTTGAATATGAGCCACGGCACCCATGATGACGTCCGCGCGATGCACGCACGCATACGCGCGGTCGAGGCGGATCTGGGGCGACCGATCTGCATCCTGGTTGATCTCCAGGGGCCAAAACTGCGGGTTGGCAAGATCGCCGATGGCACGATTTTGGAAGAGGGGGCGTCATTCCGCCTCGAACTCAAGCACGGGCCGGGCGATGCCGCCGGTGCCGAGCTGCCTCACAGGGAAATTTTCCAGGCAATCGAACCGGGTGCGAGTCTGCTCATCGACGATGGCAAGATTCGGTTGGAGGTGATCGAGGCCGGTAAGGATTTTGCCGATACCAGGGTGATCGTTGGCGGGCCGCTCTCATCCAACAAGGGGGTGAATGTTCCCGACGTCACCCTGCCGGTGCCTGCTTTGTCGGCCAAGGATCGCCGTGATCTCGATTTCGCGATGACGCTCGATGTGGACTGGGTGGCGCTGTCTTTCGTGCAGCGTCCCGACGATGTCGCCGAGACCAAGAAGATCGTCGCCGGGCGCGCGGCCGTGATGGCGAAGATCGAGAAACCGCGCGCGCTCGATTTTCTGGACGAAATCATCGAAGTCGCGGACGGGCTGATGGTCGCGCGCGGAGATCTTGGTGTGGAACTCCCCATCGAACAGGTGCCGGGAATTCAGAAGGCGATCACACGGGCATCGCGCATAGCGGGCAAGCCGGTGGTGGTCGCGACACAGATGCTGGAGTCCATGATCGAGGCGCCGGTTCCGACCCGGGCCGAGGTGTCGGACGTGGCGAATGCCGTCTTCGAGGGTGCGGATGCGGTCATGCTGTCGGGCGAATCCGCGGCAGGCGCGCATCCGATCGAGGCGGTCGAGATGATGGACAGGGTTGCCCAGTCGGTTGAGGCGGATCCGCAGTTCCGCAGTGCGATCGATGCGGGCCGAACGGTTCCGGAAACCACATCGGCGGATGCGATCACACTGGCGGCGCGTCAGGTGGCCGAGACTCTCAAGGCGGCGGCGATCGTTTGCTATACCGCGTCCGGCTCGACCGGGCTGCGCGCTTCGCGCGAGCGTCCCGAGGTGCCGATCCTGGTGCTGACACCGGTTGTTCAGACGGCGCGCCGTCTGGCGCTCGCCTGGGGCGTGCATTGCGTCGAGACGGAAGACACCACGAGCTTCCTCGACATGGTCATCCGGGCAAGCCGGGTCGCCGAAACAGAGGAATTTGCCAAAACGGGTGACCGTTTGGTGATTACGGCGGGGGTGCCGTTCGGGACCCCGGGCCGGACCAACATCCTGCGGATTGCGACCGTCGGCACCGAAGCGCGACGGCCGCGCGCATAGCGAACAAATCCACAGTGAACGATGCGTCATTTCGCCCCCAGAATAATCCCGGCGGGCTGTTTACACAGGCCGAGTCCTTTGGCTTATAGTTTGGTAATTCTCGTATAGGAAAACAGGCGACAAAGAGCGCCGGAGGGGACGTCAAGATGGGGCAATCGACGGACAGTCGAACCCGGAACAAGGGTCTATTGAATTGGGTCAATGAGGTCGCCGCGCTGACGAAGCCGGACGAGATCTATTGGTGCGACGGGTCGAAGGAAGAATATGACCGCCTGTCGGCCCAGATGGTCGAATCCGGCATGCTGATTCCGCTGAATCAGGAATTGCGCCCCGGCTGTTTCCTCGCCCGCTCCGACCCCAACGATGTCGCGCGGGTCGAAAACCGCACCTTCGTGTGCTGGGACGAAGAGGAAGATGCCGGCCCGAACAACAACTGGATGGCGCCCGACGAGATGCGCGAGACCCTGAACGGGTTGTTCGACGGCTGCATGCGCGGCCGCACGATGTATGTCATTCCGTTCAGCATGGGCCCGCTCGGTTCGCACATCGCGCATATCGGTGTGCAGCTTTCCGATTCCCCCTATGTCGCGGCAAGCATGCGGATCATGACCCGCATGGGGCAGAGCGCGCTGGACGTGCTGGGCGATGACGGCGAGTTCGTGCCGTGCCTGCACACGGTCGGCGCCCCGTTGGCGGACGGCCAGGAAGATGTCGTCTGGCCGTGCAATGAGACCAAGTACATCGTGCATTTCCCGCAAGACCATTCGATCTGGTCCTACGGCAGTGGCTATGGCGGAAATGCGCTGCTCGGCAAGAAGTGCTTCTCGCTGCGCATCGCCTCGATCATGGCGAAGGAAGAGGGCTGGCTCGCCGAACATATGCTGATCCTCGGGCTGGAATCGCCCAAGGGCGAGAAGACATATGTCGCGGCCGCGTTCCCGAGCGCGTGCGGCAAGACCAACTTGGCCATGCTCATCCCGCCGGCGGGATATGAAGGCTGGAAGGTCAGCACCGTCGGCGATGACATCGCCTGGATCAAGCCGGGCGAAGATGGCCGGCTCCATGCGATCAATCCGGAAGCCGGGTATTTCGGCGTGGTGCCGGGAACGTCGACGAAGACGAACCCGAATGCCATGACGATGATCCAGCGCGACACGATCTTCACCAACGTGGCGCTGATGGACAATGGCGACGTCTGGTGGGAAGGCAAGGACGGTGACGTGCCCAATCATCTGATCGACTGGCGCGGCAATGACTGGACGCCCGACAGCGATACACCTGCTGCCCATCCGAATGCGCGTTTCACCGTCGCTGCGGTGAATTGTCCGAGTATCGACCCGGCTTGGGACGACCCGAACGGCGTGCCGATCGATGCGTTTGTCTTCGGCGGCCGGCTGAGTACGACGTTCCCGCTGGTCTATGAATCTACCGATTGGGAGCATGGCGTCTACATGGCGGCGACCATGGGTTCGGAAGCGACCGCCGCGGCGGACAACCAGGCCGCGATCCGTCGCGACCCGATGGCGATGCTGCCCTTCTGCGGCTACAACATGGCGGATTACTGGACCCACTGGCTCAGCTTCGCGGAGAAGGGCCTCAAGCTGCCCAAGATCTTCCGTGTGAACTGGTTCCGCAAGGACGAGGCCGGCAAATTCATCTGGCCGGGCTTCGGCGAGAATATGCGGGTACTCGAATGGGTCTGCGACCGGGTGCACGACAATCGCGATGCGGTCGAGGGGCCGCTCGGCAACATGCCGCGCTACGACGATCTGAACTGGACCGGTCTGGATTTCACGGCCGATGCGTTCAGCGGGATCATGGATCTGGCGCGCGATGCGGGCAGCAACGAGGCCCAGTCCCAGAAAGAACTGTTCGACAGCTTCGCCGGCCGTCTGCCGGCGGCCATGGAGGCCCAGCGCCAGGCATTGCTGGAAAACATGGAGAAGGCGCCGGACATCTGGCGGGTTGCCAGCTAGTCGGCGAGACCGGGTATGAAATCGAAAGGGCCGCTCTCCGGAGCGGCCTTTTTCTATGGCCGAATGACGCTCACATGGGCGGCGACGATGCGCCAGCCCTCGGGCATGCGCACCCAGCTCTGGCTCTGGCGGCCGGTTCCTTCACCCATGCTCTCGCGATAGAATTCCAGGTTTGCGGTGCCGAAATCCCGGCCATAGGTCGTGACGATCACGGGCCCGGTCGTGCGGGCAACGTCGCTGGGATCGCGCGCGGCGCGGAACCCGGCGATCTGATCATGGCCGTACAGATTCTCGCCGATGCCGTAACGCAGGGTGAGATCATTCGTCCAGAACAGCTCGTTCAGCACATCGACGTCGTTTGTCGTCAGCGCAGCTTCATAGCGGTCATGGGCGGCCGTCACTTCGGCGAGGACTTCGGGGATATTGATTTCCATTCGAATGCTCCAGTCAGAAAAACAATGCTGCCGTGAGAAGGGCGCGGGCGCCTATCCCTTGGCTTTCGCCCAGCTGTCGCGCAGGCTCACCGTGCGGTTGAACACCAGCGCACCGGGAGCGGAATCGGCATCGGGTGCGAAATAGCCCAGCCGTTCGAACTGCACCACGCCGTCGGCGTCGGCCAGGGCGGGCTCGAGGTAGCATCTCTGGCGGACCTCGAGGGAGGCCGGGTTCAGATCCTCGATCCAGTCGCGCTCCTTGCCGGGTTCCTCGGCCGCGAACAGGTGATCGTAGAGTCGCACTTCGGCGGTCTCGGCATGGGCGGCCGAGACCCAGTGGATCGTGCCGCGCACCTTGCGGCCGTCGGGTGAATCGCCGCCCCGGGATTCGGGGTCATAGGTGCAGCGCAGCTCGGTTACATTGCCGTCTGCGTCCTTGATCACATCCGTGCAGGTCACGAAATAGGCGAAGCGCAGCCGCACCTCCCGGCCGATGGTCAGGCGGCGGAATTTCTTCGGTGCGTCGTCCATATAGTCGTCGCGCTCGACATAGAGCTCGCGGCCGAACGGAATTTTACGCGTGCCCGCGCTTTCGTCGATCGGGTTGTTCACCCCGTCGAGCTCCTCGGTCGCGCCCTCCGGGTAATTCTCGATCACCAGCCTGATCGGGTCGAGCACGCCCATGCGGCGCGGCGCCGTCTGGTTGAGGTGTTCGCGGATTGTGTTCTCGAGATAGGACATCTCGACGAGCCCGTCGGACTTGGTGATGCCCAGGCGGCCGATGAAATCACGGATCGCCTCGGGCGGCACGCCGCGGCGGCGCAGCCCGGTCACCGTCGGCATGCGCGGGTCATCCCAGCCGGCGACATGGCCGTCCTCGACCAGCTGGATCAGGCGTCGTTTCGACAGCACCGTGTGGCCGAGATTGAGCCGCGCGAATTCATACTGGCGGGGCCGGGCGGGGACCGGGAGGTTTTCGATCAGCCAGTCATACAGCGGACGGTGATCTTCGAACTCCAGCGTGCACAGCGAGTGCGTGACCTGTTCGATGGCGTCCGACTGGCCGTGGGCGAAATCATATGTTGGATAGATGCACCAGGTATCGCCGGTGCGCGGGTGGGCGGCGCGCAGGATTCGATACAGCACCGGGTCACGCAGGTTGATGTTGCCCGAAGTCATGTCGATTTTGGCGCGGAGAACTTTCGCGCCGTCCGCGAATTCCCCGGCGCGCATCCGGGCGAACAGGTCGAGGCTTTCCGCGGCTGTGCGGTCGCGATGGGGGCTCGGGCGGCCGGGCTCGGTCAGGGTGCCGCGATAATCACGAATCTCTTCTGCCGAGAGGTCGTCGACATAGGCGAGGCCGTTCTCGATCAGATGTTGGGCCCAGGCGTAGAGCTGCTCGAAATTGTCCGAGGCGTGGAATAGATTCTCCCCCCAGTTGAAACCGAGCCAGCGCACGTCGTCCTGGATGGCGTGAATATAGGTCTCGTCCTCACGGGCGGGGTTGGTGTCATCGAAGCGCAGGTTGCAGGTCCCGCCGAACTCGTCGGCGACGCCGAAATTCAGACAGATCGACTTGGCGTGACCGATATGAAGATAGCCGTTGGGCTCCGGCGGGAAACGGGTGACGACCGCATCGTGCTGGCCCGAGTCCAGATCGGCGCGGATCCGGTCACGAATGAAATCGTGTGGCGTGTCCGCCGTCTCGTTGCTGTCCGGGTTTTCAGTATCTGTCATGGATCGTCGCGGCCTTCGAATGGAGGCCCTGTCTGCCAGAAAACCGCTGGTGCGCCAAGTCGAGGCGGCGCATTGGGTGGAAATAAACGCAAAGGGCCCGGCAGGAATGCCGGGCCGTGCGTCGTCGGTATCGTGCCGCCTACGGGCTGACGTGCTGGATGAATTCCATCGGTGCCGGTTCGCCCCACTGGGATTTCAATCCCTCTTCAGCCGGAACGTAGCGGGTGCCGTAATCGGAGTTCAGCGTATCGGTATCGGCCCAGTGCTCATGCACACGGCCCCACGGATCTTTCCAATAGTCATAGATCTGGCTGCCCAGAACATGTCGGCCGATCCCCCAGACATGATCATAGTCGCCGGAATCACGCAGATGCTCATGGCCCATCATCACGTCGTCGAAGTCGGGGACTTCGAACGAGATGTGGTTCAGGCCGGCTTTCTCGTTGCTGATATAGAGGAACACGTGATGGTCGACATACTGCTTGCCGCCGTCGATGCGGTTGAAGCTGGCGATCACCTTTTCCTTGTCGTCCTCGACAAAGACCTCGTCCGAGGCAATCAGGCCGATATGGTGCCGCACCCAGGCGGTGCACTCGTGCATCTTCGTCGTGCCGATGACGCCATGGCCAATGCGCATGACATGGGCAGGCCCCTGCGGCGTGCGCCAGAGCACCCCGGCGCGCTTGTATTTGTCGATATTCCCCAGATTGTAGGGGTGGCGTTCGACCGGAATTTCGTCGACGGCCTCGACGCCGTGGACGACCTCGATGGTGTAGCCGTTCGGCTCGGTCAGGCGTACCCGCTTGCCGCCGCCGGGTTCGTCGATATCCTCGACGCCCGATGCGCTCTCGGCTTCTTTCGCGAGTTTGTGCAGATCGTCTTCGCTGGCCGCGCGGAAGGCGAGACCGACGAAACCCGGATCGCCTTTCTCGGTGACGTGAATATGGTGGCTGGCGCCGGTGCCGCGCATGAAGAGCTTGTCGTTCGTGCGTTCGCTCCGGGTCATGCCGAACCGGGTGAGGAATTCTTCCTGCACGTCCAGATCGGGGGACTTGATGCGGCCCCACGCGATGTCGGCGACCTTGATAATCGGTTCAGTCATCAGAATGTTTCCTCCTGCCCTGCCGTTGGTGGCGGTGTTGCGGTTTACTCTAGACGGAACAGGCGCGGCTCGGAAAGCCTCTAGCCCGGTGTGGCGTGCATGGTCATTTATCCATACGCAGGCGTACGGTATTGTGCTGCCACGCGGGTGTCAATACGTTGACGTATGGGCATTCAACACATGCGATGGATCTGTGTGACGGGCAAATGACGAGCAAACGTGAACAATCTCAGGATCGTGATTCCTGGCTTGCGGAGGCGCTCGAAATGCTGCGTGAGCTTGGCATCGATCACGTAAAGGTCGAGCCCCTCGCCCAGCGTCTCGGAGTCACCAAGGGAAGCTTCTACTGGCACTTCAAGGACCGCCAGGATCTGTTGCGCTCACTGCCGGAATTCTGGGCGCGCACCCAGACCGATCCCGTACTCGCCCATGTCCAGTCGGCCCCGGGCGGGCCGATCGACAGGATGCGGGCCATTCTCGAGTTTATCGCGCGCGAAGATCCCGACCAGTATGACAACGCGATGCGGGCCTGGGCCCAGTTCGATCCGGACGTTGCCGCTGCGGTGGCCGAGATTGATGAACGCCGGATGGCGACCGCACGGTCATTGTTCGAGGAAGCCGGGCTCAGCCCGGCCGACGCGGCCTTTCGGGCCCGGCTCTGGTATTTCTATGATGTCGGCGAACATGTCACCCGCGATACACCGGACTCGGTCGAGGAACGGCTCGAGCGCGCGGCGCACAGGTTGAAGCTGCTGACGTCGGATCTGGTTGCCGGTTAGCTGGCGACCAGCAGGTCGGCGGCCTGTGCTTCGACCCCGAACACACCAAGCATGCAATCGATCAGTTCCCGATGCTGGTCGCTGAAGATTTGCGCGCCGGTGCGCCCGATCTGATCCTGCAGCAGGTTGATGGCGTGGCTGTTACCACTCAGGCATGCGGCCAGATCGACATAATGGGTGTCGGCCTCGCTCAGGAACTGTTTGAACGGGGCGGGATTATTTTCCTCGATGAACTGCCGATAGCTGTCCTCATAGGTTTTCAGCATGTTGACGATGCTGAGATAGTTTTCGCGGAACAGCGCCCGGAGTTGCTTGAGGTCGCGCTTGATCTGGGTCTGCACTTCGGTTCGCAGGCCGCCGAAGTCGACGGGCAGGGCCGTCTTGGCGTCGCCGAGCCAGGCGAAGAGCCGGCGCAGCGCGGGCTCCACTTCCGAGAATTGCACCTGGTAGTAACAAATCGCCTTCCAGGCGAAGAACAACTCCGGTGCGCGCTCGGGGGGCATCTCCATGCCGTAGACGAAATCCTCGATGCCGTCGATGTCGCGCGCCTCCCAGATTTTCTTCAGGAATTTGGAGATGTTCTGCTCGATCTTGATTTTTAGTTCCGGATCGGTGGTCACGTCGCCGCGTTCCATACCCAGCGCCTTGCGCACCAGCGCGTCGATCTTCTCGCGAATGGGTTTCTGGATTCGGGTCCATTCCTCGAGACTTATGTTGAAATAGGCCGGGTTCAGCTTGTCTTCGATGCCTTGCTGTTGGGCCTTACATTTCAGCAGGAACGGATCGAGAGTGGGCAACTGGTCGATCATTTCCATGATCTGGACGTCCCAGCGGCCGTCTTCCGCCTTGTCCTCGCGCACCATGTCGAGGCCGCATTTGTGCAGAAGTTTCTCGGCCCGGCGCGGATCGCTGACCAGGATGGAATCGCCACCCTCGTAGATATTCTCGTGATTGTAGGGAAAGTAGACGAGCGTCTCGACGCCGTGATGGCGTTTGCCGCGAATGGTGACGGAATCGACGACCTTGAAGATGATCGAATCGTTCAGGTACCGGTTGCGAAACAGCGGCCCGAACGGATCGTCGTCGGCGATCGTCGCCGCAATTCCGGCGATATCCTTGGTCGTTTCGAAGCAATTTAGGGTCGATGATCGTCCCACATCGATCGCGCGGGCAAGCTGTTGCCGATTCATAGACATCGAGAGGGAGACTCCGGAAATTCTGAACGGAACCATTCTCGTTTGGAATTGTTGAGGAATTCTAAAGGACTAGGGGAAAATTCGGCATTCGCGCCGAAAGCGTTAATGAAGTTCTTGCCATGTCACGGTTGCACCCCGAAAATGGCGCCCGCATCACGCGAGGGGAGACAATGCGCGGTCCACAGGATTATGGAGGGATGCCGGCCGGTCCGGTCGATCCCGAGACGCACGAGCACGTCCCGACCCATTGGGAAAAGACGGTCGATGCGATGATGATGTTGCTCTTCGATCAGCGCCGTCGTCTGGCGCGGGTCGATGAATCCCGCCGGATGCAGGAGGCATTGGGCGACGATTATCACAAATACCCATATTACGAGCGGTGGCTGCAGGCGATTTCCTGGCTGATGCTCGAAAAGGGCGTTTATTCACAGGAGGAACTCGAGGCCAAGAAGGCCGAGGTCCGGGCCCGTCTGGAGGCGGAAGGCCATGGATCCTAAGTTCCGGCCGGGTGACAAGGTCCAGGTATTGCATCGCAATCAGCCCGGACATGTGCGAACCCCGATGTATGTGCGTGGCAAGACGGGCGTTATCGAACGCATTGTCGGTTCATTCCCCAACCCCGAACTTCTGGCCGTGGGTCATTCGGGATTGCCCTACAAGATGCTCTACCGGGTGAACTTCAGGCAGGGTGAGCTCTGGGACGATTACGACGGGGCAACCGACGACACGCTTGAGATCGAAATTTACGAACATTGGCTGGCGCCGGCTTAGGCGCGCGGAAAGCGGTGATGATATGAGCGAAACACACGACCATTCCCACGACCACCCGACGCACACCCATGACGGCAAGCCGATCCAGGAGGATCCGTTGCCGTCACTCGAGGCTCAAATTCTCGAGGCTTCGGTGCGCGAACTCCTGATCGAGAAGGGGGTTATCTCGTCCGACGATGTGCGCCGCGCAATCGACCAGGTCGAAAGCCGCACGCCGGCACTCGGGGCGAAGATCGTGGCGCGTGCCTGGGAAGACCCGGTGTTCAAGGAAAAGCTGATGTCCGACAGCGACGAGGCGCTGATGGCATTCGGCATCGATATGCGCCCGACCGAATTGTGTGTGGTCGAGAACACGGACGACGTCCACAACATGGTCGTCTGTACCTTATGTTCTTGTTATCCGCGCCCGGTCCTCGGCATTCCGCCGGCCTGGTACAAGCGGCGCGACTATCGTTCGCGCGCCGTCCGCGAGCCCCGCGCGGTCCTGCGTGAGTTCGGGACGGACATTCCGGAGAAAAAACAGGTCCGCGTCCACGACAGCAACGCGGATTTGCGCTACCTGGTTTTGCCCCAGCGCCCGGATGGCACCGAGGGCTGGGACCAGGACAAGCTCGCCCGTCTGGTGACGCGCGACAGCATGATTGGGGTCAGCGACGCGCTGGCGCCAGCGGACATCGAAGACTGAATTCGTTCATCGGATTGCGGGCGCCGTGCATTTGGTGGTGGCCAGCCGGCTATCCAATCGCGTAAGTCGGGTTGTAATCCGGCGGTAAGGCAAGCGAGTCGGGTGCGCAGAGCCCGATGGGGCGAGAAGACGGGGAATGCGCCGAACGCGGCGTGGGGAGTTCACGGGTGATTGCAGCGCGAAAGATGCTGGACAAACTATTCCCGGAGCAGCGCGAGTTGATCCTGCGCTCTGGCGGACACGTCCGCTATCTGCGCGTGGGTCGGCACATTCAGATGGGCGTGGTCGTGCTGGCCGCGACGGCGCTTGTCTGGACGGCGTTCTCGACGGTCCGGTATGCCTCGCACAGCACAATTGTTTCGGATCGCAATGACCAGATTTCCGTGCTTCGCGAAGAGAATACGCGGTTCGCGCGCCAATTGGTGGAAGTGCGCGAACGTCTGGACATCCAGCGGCGATCGTTGACGGCGACGCAGAAAACAACCGTCGACCTCGAAACATCCAACCTGTCGTTGAAGGATCAGGTCGGGGAGTTGCAGGCGGCGCTCGATGCGCAAAAACAGCGGGGCGATGCGCTGGCGCTTTCTTATCTGAGTGAAGTGGAAGCAAAGGCGCGACTTGCGACGGAGTCCGAGACACTCATGCTCTCGCGGGAGGAGATGCGCCAGCAGCTCATCGACCGGGGCCAGAAACTAGCGATGGTTGAGGAATCGCGCATGGCGCTGGACGCGCAGCTGACGGAGACGCGTGACGCGCTGGCGGAACTGAAATCGAATGTCGTGTCGATAGAGATATCGCGCGCGAACCTCCAGGCAAGTCTGGACGCCAGCGATGAACGGCTGCGCAGTGCGATGAACGAGAAGTTGGCGGTCGATACACACCGACAGGCACTCGGCGAGCAGGTGGCGGACCTTTCGGCGCGGCTCGAATCTCTCGAGACCGCCCAGGTCGGAATCATGTCCCGTCTGGGTGAGACGGCCGATGAAAGCGGCGAGGCGCTCCGCAAAACGCTCGATCTGGCGGGTCTGGATGTGGATCGACTGCTCGACCGGATGGCGCGCGCGGCGGGTGAGGGGCGCGGCGTCGGCGGCCCGCTTTTGCCGATTGAGACCAGTCCCGGCGCGGGCCTCGCACATCAGATCGCGACGGTCGAGCGACGGATCGATGACCTGCAAAGCCTGCAATCCCTGATGGAAACTCTGCCCCTGGCCGCCCCGCTCGATGAGTTTCGCGTGACGAGCAATTTTGGCCGCCGCGTCGATCCTTTCACCAAGCGGTTGGCGTTTCACTCCGGTGTCGATATGGCCAGCCGTCGGCGCGCTCCGGTGCGCGTGACATCACCCGGCGTCGTTACCTTTGTCGGCTGGAAGGGTGGGTTCGGCAAGATGGTGGAGGTCGATCACGGTCTGGGTGTGCGCACGCGATATGGTCACCTGTCGGCAATTTTCGTGAAGCGCGGGCAGGAACTGGACTTCCGCGAGAAAGTCGGGCTCGTCGGCAGCACCGGCCGCAGTTCGGGTGAGCATTTGCACTATGAAATTATCGTCGACGGGCGGCAGAATGATCCGTTGAACTTCATCAAGGCAGGGCAGTATGTTTTCAAAAACTGACCGATATGGCGCGGGCAACGGCGTGCCATCGATCATCAGCGCCGACATGAACGTGTCCGGCAATCTTTCGGGTGATGGCGCGATGCAGATCGACGGTACGGTCAATGGTGACGTCCGCTGCGCGGAAGTGACGATCGGGCGAAATGCGCAGGTCGTGGGGCAGGTCGAGTGCGACACGGTGCATGTACATGGCACGGTCACAGGCGAAATTCGCGCCCGCAGCGTAAGCCTTTCGGCGAGCGCCCGTGTCACCGGCGATATTCAGCATGAAGAGCTGTCAATCGAGGCGGGTGCCTATATGGAAGGCCAGCTGCTGCGCCGCGACGCACAACAGTCTCGGCTCAACCTGGTCGTCGGTGAAGGCAGCTAGCCGGCATCGATACAGGCGCTGAACAGCGCCGCATCTACATTGCCGCCGGACAGAACGGCGACACTGGTCCGATCCTTCGTTTCAACTTTTCCCGACAAGATGGCGGCCAGCGCCACCGCGCCCCCCGGCTCCAGCACGAGTTTGAGGGTGCGCCACGCATAGGCCATGGCGGCCCGCACCGCGTCATCATCCACGGACATGCCGGTGACCCCATGTGCGTGCATGGCGGCAAAGGTCAGGTCGCCGGTGCTGGGTGACAACAGGGCGTCGCAGATCGAGGCCGCGGCCGTCTCGTTGGACAGGCGTTGCCCGGCGGCCAGCGAACGCATGGCGTCATCGAACCCGAGCGGCTCGACCGAATGAACCCGAGAGGATGGGCTGCGATCGGCCAGTGCGATCGCGATACCGGCGGTCAGCCCGCCACCCCCGCAACAGACGAGGACCTGGTCGGGTTTGGATTGGCGTTCCGCGCATTGTGCGGCGATTTCGAGTCCCACGCTGCCCTGTCCCTCGATGGTCCATCGGTGATTGAAGGGCGGCACCAGGGTTGCACCGGATTTTTCTGCGATGGCAGCGGCGATGTCCTCGCGTGATTCGGTCTGGCGGTCATATGTCACCACGTCGGCACCATATCCACGGGTGTTCTCGACTTTTGCCCGGGGCGCGTCGGCCGGCATGACGATGGTCGCGGGCACGCCGAATATCTCTGCCGCGGCGGCGACCCCCTGGGCATGGTTTCCGGAGGAGTAGGCAACGACCCCGCGCGACCGCGCGTCGGTTTGGATCTGGGTCAGGAAATTATAGGCCCCGCGAAACTTGAATGATCCGGTCCGCTGCAGCGTTTCGGCCTTCAAAAACACCCGCCCGCCGCTCAGGGCGTTGAGCGCAGGGCTCTCGATCAGCGGCGTTCGGA